>Ga0209417_1002835_pt1 | contig 25093 bp, 20 predicted proteins | sample RifGroF2_FD_184002 | JGI IMG/M metagenome (GOLD analysis project Ga0209417, IMG submission 184002) | Groundwater microbial communities from Rifle, Colorado, USA - Groundwater F2 (SPAdes) (version 2) | ecosystem: Environmental > Aquatic > Deep subsurface > Groundwater | place: Rifle, Colorado... | reverse complement strand
ACGACATCAAGAAAAAACAGATAGTATCGATTGTGCTGAAACAGGCGAATTTTAAAATAGTTTAGCTGGCAGTCCTTGGGACTGCTCACAGCCGTCAAGCCCCTCGCTTTGCGAGGGCGTTATGACTTGTTTCTAAAAAGATGTGGGTAATGGATAGTCATCCCGAGTGTTTTGGCGATAGCCAAAATGTATCGAGGGAGACTGGTGGTAAAATAATTTTTGAGTAAATTTTTATAAAATTTCAAAATTTTTTTTTGCTTAATTTCGAGATGTGCGTCCAATTTTTGGCAATCAATGCTTCTTTTTTCTTTCGCGACCAGCTTTTTATCTTTCGTTCAGCCTCAAAGGCTTCATCGCGAGTTGAGAATGCTTCTGAAAATACGAGTTCCAAAGGTCTATTTTGTGTAGTATAGCGACATCCGATTCCATCGTGATGCTCTGCTATTCTTTTTTCAAGATTATCGGTATGCCCTACGTAAAACGAACCGTCAGCACAGCGTAAAATATACATGTAAAAATATTCCATAATTACCTTTAAGCTTTGCATATTACCGCTATTCTCCCTCGATACATTTTGGCTATCGCCAAAACACTCGGGATGAGCGGAGAGTTAAGCTCATTTCCCTACGGAAAACACTCAGTATGAGCGGTTGTATCAAGGCATGCTTGGAACAAGCGAAAGCGCCTCCGCAAAATCCGCAAACTCTGTTCTATTCGCTGACTTTTTTTCTGTTGGCACGGTTTTCCCCATGAGCTCTTCATAAACAGCAAGATAGTCTTTTGGGTCGATGACGCGGACAAATTTTTTGGGATCTATTTCATCTGCTTTTTTACCATCACGGAGCTCTTTTCTTAACCACATGAGCATCTGCCCCAAAATATTGCGGCCTTTGTAATCATCGCCTGCTCCCCATTCAGAATCTTGAAACCCATTTGCCTGAGCAGTGTCTTCAATAATGAGTTGGTCGCCGGTTTTGAGTAGTAAATCTTCAAGTTTTTTGTCTTGGGTGAATTTTGCAATAAGCGCCTTGAGCATTGCGGTGTGTTTTTTGCCCATGCTCTTTTTTAGATTTTTTTGTGTTTCATCACCATGCCAGAGTGTTGGATTATTTTTATATTTATCTTCGTCGGGATGATCTTTCAAAAGAGCAGGCACCTGTTTTTGAAGTGATCCAAAGCCGACTTTTTTAAGATACTTACGGTAAGCACGTCTTGGATCACTAAACTTTTGTGATTGGAAATAGTGCTCGGTAGAGAGCCACGTGGTTTGGTCGATTATGACCGGGCCACTGTCAAAAGTGTTTGCAAATTCTTCGTAGGGCTTCCCCGCATGATAAAAATGGATCGTCTCAGGGGTTCCTAGTTTTGGCCATTGGCCATTTTTTAATGCGTCTTTAAAATCGGCAGTACTTTTTGATGAACTAGATGTTTTTGGTGATTTTTCTTCGAAATATTTTTTGATCTCTGGCTGATTGAGTGCCCACTTTATAAAATATTCAATATCTGGAGACTGCTCAATATTGGTAAAATCGGTGAGGCTCGTGCTCCATCTTACATCGCCTATTCCAACCATTTTAGGATAGAGTTTTTTGCCGGGAATAAGTTCATCCACCAAAAAAATATGGTAGACATCGCCTGTTTTGTTATCTCGGCGCCAGAGAATTGTTTTTAGATCAGCCCTTTTATAGGTACCTGGCAACTGTGTTTCGATAGCTTCTTTTGCAGCAGGTTCTCCGCCTTTTTTTCCCTGACCAGGTGCACTAAAGTCAGTCCAGGTGGTATCTGTTTTATTGATTTTGGCAAGAAGCATGCGATAGTTTTGTGTCTGGTTATCAAAAGCGATAATCACCGCACGACCAAGCCATGCTTGTGAGGGAATTGCAAACGTGAGTGTGCAGATAAAAATAAGCCAGAAATTTTTCATACTTTTCCCCTTTTGTTTTTTTATGAGCGGATTAGGCGTTCCCATCAACTACTTTTCCGTCGACGAGTTGAATCGTGCGCTGTGTCTGATGCGCAATTTCTCTGTCGTGCGTCACGATAATAAAGGTAATACCATACTCTACATTTAATTTCTTAAAAATTTCCATAGTTTGAATTCCCGTTTTTGAATCAAGGTTCCCGGTAGGCTCATCAGCAAGTATGAGTGAGGGACGGTTAATAAGTGCTCGTGCAATTGCAACCCGTTGCCGCTGTCCTCCAGAGAGTTGTTTAGGAAAATGGGTGAGGCGGTCACCAAGATCAAGCTCTTGTAAAAGCACCTGTGCGCGTGTTCGAGATTCTTTTTTTGTAGATCCCGCATACAAAAGCGGGAGCGCAACGTTATCAAGTGCGGTGAGGTCATCAAGCAAGTTAAACGTTTGAAAAATAAATCCAATCTGATTGTTGCGAATCGCGGCAAGTTCGTCAGGGTTGCATTTTGAGATCTCTTTCCCTTCAAGAAAATAAGCACCACTGGTTGGTTGATCGAGACACCCTAAAATATTCATCAGGGTTGTTTTCCCCGATCCTGATTTACCGATAATGGAGAGAAACTCTCCTTTTTGTACGGTGATGCAGATATCGGTAAGAATCTGATTGGTAAGACTTCCGATGGTAAATGATCGTGAAATATGCTCAGTTCTGATGAGTTCCATAGAGCAGCCTCTGTTTTAAAGATTATAGAGCGCGTCAATAGGATTGAGTTGCGATGCTTTGCGTGCAGGATAATAACCAAACGAGAGCCCAATAAGCATGGTAATCAAGAGCGCTGCGAGCAGAGGCCTCGTCTCAATGACACCCGGAAGACTGGTAAATGCTCCCAACAGTTCATTGATGCCTAAGCCGCAGAGAATGCCAAAAATACCACCGAGAAGACAAAGCGTAAGCGCTTCAATCAGAAATTGTGCCTGAATAAGATTTTGCGTAGCACCCAGTGCAAGGCGTAATCCAATTTCGCGTGTTCGCTCCTGGACCGAAACGAGCATAATATTCATGATACCAATGCCTCCCACTAAGAGTGAAATTGATGCAGCGATAAGGCCGAAAAGCTGAACAATTTCTGTTGCGGTTGCAGCTGATTTTGCAATTGATTGCTGATCGAAAATAGTAAAATCATCATCATCGTTGGGCTTTATGTGGTGTGTTTGGCGGAGTGCGCGGGTGATTTTTCGTAAACCCTCACCAGCGCTTTTTTCGTTACTCAGTTTAAGCGCGATAAAATCAACATCCTGTGTTGTTTTGTTTGGTTTTTGAAAATATTTTTGTGCGACGGTGTAGGGGATATACCCTCGTTTACTCTGATCTTCAGTCCCAAAAAAAGTTTCTTCCGCTACCAGCACTCCAATGACGGTGAAGGGGATTCGTTTGATCCGAATTACTTTTCCTATAGGATCTTCTTCCTTAAAAAGTATCTCTGCAAGCTTAGCTCCTAAGATGATAACGTTTGCACGTTGATTGATATGGTGCTCATTAAAAAGCATGCCACGTGAAGTTTTGATATTGCGAATCACAAAGAGGGAAGGACTGACTCCCATAATTTGCTCTTTGGTGCTTGTAGTGCCGTTAACAATGGTCTCAGAAATTTCAAAACCGGGAGTCCCTTCTGAGACTTCATTTATCTGTGTTTTAATGGCAAAAAGATCGGTAAAAGTAAGTTTTGAAGGGCTGTTGACATCGTGTTGGCGTCCTTGCTTCATCACATTTCCCGGAACAATAAACACGGCGTTTTCGCCCATTCCCATAATCTGGGCACGAATACGCATTTCGGCTCCGCGTCCAATCGCAAAGGTGACGATAATTGCGGTGATTCCAATCGTCATTCCAAGAATGGTCAAAATAGAACGACCAGCGTGACGATAGATCATACTGAGTGATGTTTCAAGAAGAACGAGAATACTCATTGGAGTCCTGTTTTAAAGATTTTTTTAAAGAACTTTTCAGCAGCATTTTCTTCAATGGTGTCGATAACGACCAGATCATTTTGGTCTAATCCCTCAAGAATTTCAAAGTAGGCTCCATCAGAAATACCTGTTTTGATAGGACGCTCGATAAAGCTCTTATCTTTTTCTATCCAGACGGTTTTGCAAAAACCCTTTTTGAGGCAGGTGCTCCGTTCGTCGAGAGAAACGGGTTTGTATTGATAGTTTTTAATTTTTGCAATCATTTCGATCGTGGTTGGATTGATAGAAAATTGTTGCGCTTGCAGGGCGAGAATATGTTCTTTTTTTGCAATGACAATTTCTGCGTCAACGGTCATTCCTGGCTTTAAAAGTTGCTTTGAGTTGTCGAGTGGTGCAGTCGCAAGAAAGCAGACCGACCCACCTTTTTCGATGGGGTTATTACTGATGTCGGTAATAGTGCTTTTGAAAACATCACCAAGATACGTGCTAAAGCTTATCAAAACAGGAGTTCCTTTTTTAACGACGCCGACATTGCTTTCATCAATTTCTATTTGTGCTTCCATCTTTGCGATATCTTTTGCAATAGAATAGATGACTGTTGGTGGCGCGTAGAGGGTGACTGTTTCGCCTTCGTTACTTGGTTTGCCAACGACGATTCCATCAGCTGGCGCCGTAATACGCTTGTTGTTAAAAACGAGTGTCGCGGCATCAAATTGAGCTTTTTTAAGATCAACATTTTGGACGGCTGATTCATAGTCACGGCGATTCTGTTCGAATTCATCATCGGCTATAAAATGTGCTTCATGCAATGTTTTTTGCCGTGCAAAATGGGCTTTTTCGTATGTAAGTTCTTGTTGTGCAATTTCGTATGCGGCTTTGGTTGCGCGCACATCAGTATCCTCTTTTCCGTCGTTGATGCGGGCAAGGAGTTGTCCTTTTTTGACGATATCATTTTCTTCGACGTACATTTTTTCGATGATGCCCGCAACAAGACTACCGATTTTCATGAATTCTTCTGCCTCGAGTTTGCCGGAAGCTCTGATAATGTAGTTGATGTTACGGTATTCAATTTTGTGCGTCGAATAGAGCCGCTCTTCTGGCTTTGCAAAAAAGAGTGAATAGATGAGGTATAAGAAAATACTGATCAGCGTTAGAAAGAGAAGGCGAGCGACGAGCCGTGTTACATTCATAAAGTTTCCTTAGTTTCTAAAATTCTTTTAAGATGAGCGGATTCTTGAGGAAGTGCATCTGCACCGGGTAGAATATCTTCATTTTTTACTGCATCAAACATTGTTTCTACAGGAATGGTGTTGGTTTTTTCAAGGGGGCCTGTTCGATGTAGGGCATTATGAATAACCTGGTGTTGAAGAGCGGTTGGGCCAGGAGCGTATCCTGTTTTGTAGAGAAGCTCTTCATGTTTTCGGGCGGCAAAAGTAATACCTTCTTCAAGATCAAGTCGAGCTTGTTCCCACGCTGTTTTTGCTTGAGTAAAGGCAACTTCAGAAATGAGTCCTATTTTAAAAGAGACTTTGCTTTTTAAAAATTCAGTCTCAGCAAAGGCTGTTTTGGAAAGAAGACTTCTGACGGTTTCAGTTGAGTTTTGGAGTTCGAGATGTGCCGTTTTAATGTCATCTTTTGCACTAAATTCAGCGTGTTTTTTAGAAAGAAGCATTTCAAGATGGTGAGCACGTGCAATGCGCATTTCGTGAAAACTTCCTCCTCCATCAAACGTCCAAGACATTGATATTGCAACGTTCCAAGGGTAGTAAGGAATCGCGACGGGTGTTTCATATTTTTGTTCATAAAAATTAGCAGAAAACGAAATAGTAGGAAGATAAAAATATCGTGCAATATCGATCTGTACCTCTGCTTGATCTGCCTGAGCCTGCCACATCTGAATCTCAGTTCGATAATTCATTGCAAGCTGAGTAAGCTCCTCGGTGTCATACCCCGCTACGCTTGCGGCAATAAATGCCAACAGTGCTTTTGAGTCTGGAAAGCTAATGGGTTTTTCAAAGATTCTCTCGCAGTCTGTAAAAAGATGTTGTCGACTTATTTCTCGTGTATTGTTCAGCGAAAACACTGTTCTTTGTGCATCTTTAAATTGCGCTTCAGCTTTTTCAAATTCGGGAAGTGCAACAAGACCTATTTTTTGTTTGAGTTGAGCAGTTTTGTAGTTTTCGAATGAACTTTTGTCGAGGGCTTTTTGATACTGTTCTTCATACAGTCGATTGCGTAAATCGAGATAGCTGTCTGATATTTCAAAACGGGCAAGATCTTGAAGATTTTCTTTTTTATAGCGAGCAACTTTAGTGTCGTAACGGGCGGCTTCTCTTTGTAAAACGGCGCCACCTGGTTGCAACAGTACCTGGTCGAGTGATGCTTGAAAAAGATTAACAGGATAGGCATCATCCTTACTTTTTTGTCGCGTGCCCGTAAAAGATATTTGCGGCCAGAGCGTGCTCATGATAACTGCTTGCTGTTCGAGTGTTTGCTCTATGAGTTCGTCTTGTGCTCTGATATCGGAGCGATGCTCAAGCGCGTCATTAAGAAGGTCGTCAATGTGGAGTAGTTGAGGTGTTCCTGAGACAAGGCAGATCTCTTTATTTTCTTTGTTATCTGATATCTCTGAACCCACAGCGTGGGGAGAGATACATAAAAAAGAAAACAAAAAAAGAGAGAGCAATCCTCTCTGAGGGAACAAATCGGAATAAAACACGAATCTTCCTTTCAATGCTCAAATGTTTCATGGTAGTCTACTACAGATACTTTTTTTTTGTCGATAGGCGTACTCTCAGGATGACCATGACCGCTCCAAGTGTTTTTTCTTCTTTGCATACCGAAACCTATGGTATTGTCTTGCGTTCTTATCTGCCCCTGAAAAAGAGCTGCTTAGTGTTTGATCGGATTAATGGCGTTATGCGTGGCATTGTTGCTGCCCATGGGCGTTTTTCTCCAGCACATGCAATAACACACGGTGCATTACTTAACTATCGACCGGTGAGCCGTGGTGGGCGCGTTTTTCTTGAAGATGTGGCAATCCATCAGGTTCCTGCGCCGTGGGTCACTGAGGATATTCTTTTTTTACATCATGTTCTTGAAATGAGTACGACGTTTCTTTTGGAGCATTTTCCGGATCGATCGGTCTTAGATCTTTTACTCGAACTCTACCGTCCTTTGCCACCGCAGGTTGACGAGGCTTTATGGAAAGCTGTTTTTTTAGGAAAACTTTTCATAACGATGGGGGTGTATCCTGAAGATGAGACAAGTATTTATATGGGTAAAGTTTTACGCTTGATCTCTACGCTTGGAGATACTAGGCTGACAAATGATCAGTGTGAACATTGGCGGATGGTGCTTGCAGAATGGCTCAAACGCTGCCTTGTACAGCATGCCGATGGCAACACTTTTAAAACAGCACATTTTTTGAATTGAGGGGAGGGTTATGAAGTACATAGTCCATATACTTTTATTACTTTCAATGGGATTGACGGGGAGTACTCCTTTGTTTGGCGGGTTGCTTGATGAGATGAGTCTTTTCCCATCGGGAAAGACGGCCTCGGTGGTATCCGCTCAAAAAACATCAAACGAGAGCGATGCGGTTTCTGATATTGAAAAGCGCATTAGCATTTTCGAAAAAAAACTTGCTGCCTATGCCGTAGAAGATGTAATGACAGAGCGTGATAAGGTTGCTTCAGAGCTTGCAAAACTTAAGCAGCGTGAATTGCGTGCATCGCAAGCCGATCGTCCTTTTTTACAAAAAAAATCAGCAATTGTCAGTAGTCTTTTTCAGGTCTTGGATGATCTTCATAAAGTTCAGACAAAATTAGTTGCCGTGGTGACTGAACAGCGCGATCTCTTAAAACAGTCTCTTATTGTGGCACAGACACAACCAAAAAAAGAAGAAGAACATCGCATTAAAACAGCGCCAACGTTTGATGATGTGCAAAAAGAAGGCAAAAAAGTTGTTGATTTGCGTGATCAGATAAAGAAGCTCAAAAAAGAGCAGAGCAGTATAGCGTCTGATAAAAACAAGCGCAAACGGGCGCTCGATGCAATAAAAAAAGAATATGATGAGAAAAAAGCCCAAAAAGAATCTTTTTCGCAGACAGAAGAACCCTCTGATGAGATGCAGGGTTTAACAAAGGGGCAACAGGGCGAAATTCTTGATGAGCAGTTACGTCTCTTGAAATATCGTCGAGAGCTTGAGCAATCAAAGAGTGATGAAGGAGACAGACGTACTGAGCTTATTGAGACAAAAGATACGTATGCACAGAATAAACTTCGTGACGTTGATGCCACCTATAAACGCATTAAGCGCACGGTTAAAATTGATCAAAAACAGGTTAAAGAAGAAGAAATTTTATTAGAAAAAGAACGAGCCGAAGCTGAAAAAAAGAGAACCCGCATTGCGGAAGATCGGCGGTTGCGTGAGCAGTTGCTAGAAGAGAAAAAACGAGAAATAGCACCGATAGAAAAGCAGGCACATGCGATCCTTGGGGATACAAGTGTTTTGTCCGAATGGAAGTTTGATACTGCAAAATTAAAAAGACCACATGATTGGGCTGTTGTTTGCAAATTGGGTCTTTTAATCGCACAACAAAAAACTATCGAAGCTGAATTGCAGTATCTTGATGCGAGCTCAGATGGTGTTAAGTACGCGCTTCAGCAGAAAGAGCTCAGAGTCGATATTTTAAAAACCTGGCGTCGACTCACGAGGCGAGAACTGCGGCTCAATGTTGCTGAAATGCTTGAGCAGGAGCAAAAAAAATACGAGTCGCAAGAGTCTCAACTTCAAGCAGCTCGTGCTGAGTGTAATAATGACCGTGAAAAGGCAATCGCGACATTTAATGATCTTAACAAGATGCGCGAAGAGATTAAAAAACAGAGAAGCATTCTCAAAGGGTTGCACAATACTCCGTTAAATACCGAAGACCCGATTGAAAGAGTTGCTTTGGAATCGCTTAATGAAGCTGACAGAGAGTTGAATACGCGTATTGATGTGACGACAAAGTTGATGGAAATACATGCAAGCAGCCTTGCAATTATTGAAGATATGTTAAAAAGTATTGGCGAAATAATACGTGCGGCTAAAGACACTTTTTGGATGCGGTCAGGCAGATCTATTGAATGGAATGAGTTCGGGAATTTTTGGCCTAATATACAGCATTTTTTTAGCGAATTGCAAAAGTCTGGAGCAAAGTTTTGGGAAAATTTAGGAACAAAGGCATTTGAAAAAAAGATCACCGCTTTATTTGGTGATGTATATCGGATTGCAAAATTCTTCTTGCAGCTTCTGGCGTTGTTGCTCGGGTTCCTGTTGCTTCAAAGATACCTACCAAGAATGCGAGATTATTTTTTGCAGGAACATTCAAGACATCGCCTGTTTGGCTCAATACGTTTTCTTATTGGTATTGTTTTTGGCTTTGTATTAATGCATCTTAAAGGCATTTATCTCTGGAGTGCCTTTATTTTAGCAAGTGCGCTCTTTGATATACATTCGTTTTTTGTCATTCTTTTTTATCTTTTTTCAATTCCCTATCTTCTCTTTTTAGCCTTTGCATTTTTCAAGTATTTTACGCACATTGATGAAGCGCATGGCCACTATTTTGTAAGTGAACAATCTAAAAAACGGTTCGAATTGGTAGTGCCAAATTTTGTGTACGTGTCGATTGTTCTTGTTTTATTTCGGCATGCTTTTATTTTGAGCAACGATTTTTCATCACAAGTTCCTGAAATTCTTTTAGCGCTTAATTTTATTTTGTTCCAATTTGCATTGATAGCATTGATCAGCAAAGACAGTCTTATTGGCCAGTCCTTTGTTTTGGGCGTAGTGTCTCGTTCATCCCCATTTGGTAAGTGGCTTGAAGAGCGTATTAATCGTTATTATTATGCGTTTTTGTTTGCCTTGATTATTATTATTTTGGCTATTAATCCTTGGATTGGATACGGCAAGCAGGTACTGTATGTGCTGTCGCGATTAATTATTTCGCTCCTACTCTTACCTCTTTTTTCGTGGGTTTATGAGAGTGTTAAACGTGCATCATCAGATTTCTTTTTCTACTACCCTGATGGGCTTGTGGTCAAAGAGCGCTTTGGTGGCGGGAAAATGTGGTATGGCTTTTTTATTATTGCCTCGTTTGTACTGTTTGTTTTTATTGGCATTTTTATTTTTGGACGTATCTGGGATCAAGGACTTGCGCTCAAAGATCTTCCAAAAATATTTAAATATCCGCTCTATATTTCTGGTATTGATGAGTTGACGGGACAACCGATAAAAGTAACTCTGACCTCTTTGTTAAACATCGTTTTCTATCTTCTGGGTGGTTTTAGTATTGTTTACGTTATTAATCGCTTTGTTTTACAGCGTATTTTTGATCCACTCTTGGTCGGCTCTGGTGTTCAGAGCACGATTATGACACTCAGTAGATATGCGATTGTTATTATTGCTCTTTTGACCGGGCTTAATAGTGCGGGACTTGGTTCTATAGTCACTAAGCTTTGGTTTATTATTGGTGCGATAGCGTATGTCATTCGAGAGCCATTGGGCGACTTTTTCTCCTATTTTATTATTCTGGTACAACGGCCGATTAAGATAGGTGATTATATCGAGCTTGATGATCCACCGGTGCAGGGTGTAGTGCGCCATATTACGCCACGGCTTACGGTTATTCGGCATAAAAATAGTGTGACCTTCTTGGTGCCTAACTCAACTATTATTACTAAGACGCTTCGTAATTGGCACTATTCTCGTTCATTTAGTGCGGTTGATGATATTACGTTGGTGATTGCCTATTCTACGGATCCTGAAAGAGCAAGACTGGTTATGCTCCAGGTGCTTGAAGAACATCCGGCGATATTGCGTAATCCAGCTCCTATTGTCTGGATGACTGGTATGACTGAAAATGGATATACCTTTATGGTGCGAGGATTTGTTTCGTCAGATCGTATTATGGACAAATGGGATGTTGAATCACAACTTCGTCTTGCTTTAGTTAAAAAATTGCAGAGTGAGCATATCCCACTGGCGTGTCCTGTACGTATTATTTCGATGAGTCAGCCTTTTGGCGGAGATCAAAAAACTGAGAAAAAAGAATAGCATTGCTGCGCTTAAATTGACGTTTAAGTGCCTTTGCCTCTAAACTTATTATAGAGCCTGTTGACCTTTTCCAAGGCGAGCGGTTGGAGTAAAAATTTAAATACAAGGGAGTTTTTTGTGCTTACCGTGAATAGTGCGAATTCGATTATCATGATTTCGCTGCTTCTTTTTGCTTATATTTTTTCGATTACTTTTGCAGGGTCAATGCAGGCATTGACGGCATATTGGGTTGCGGACGATGATACCGCAGCTAATGCTGGTTTTGCCGATTTTAATCCATTTAAGCATCTTGGGTTTATTGATTTTATCTTTTTTTATTTCATTCGGTTTATGCTTGGCAATCCGATTCCGCTTGATGTGAGACAATTTAAAACTCAGTGGCATGGTGTTGTATTGACCATAGTCTGCCTTTCTCGTGCGGTTGTACATATTCTTTTTGCGCTCGGGGCTTCGTTGGGTGTGATGTTGGCTTTCAGGCAGGGAAATGCATTTGGAGCGATGCAGATTGTTGAAGAACTTTCAACAAAAACAGCAGGCGCTTCTTCGTCTACCTATGTGTTGGGGATGTTTGCCGTGAGTATGACGTATGTGAACATTGTGCTTGCCGGGATTTCGTTAGTGCGCGACGCTGTCTACAGCTTTGTTTTGTATAAATTTGCAAAAGATGAAAAGTTTATAGAATATGCTGGTCCAATTATGATGTTTGGCGTACTGCTACTTTTTATTATTTTTGGCGACACGGTCATTATGATGACGCAACTTTTGGTGAGCAAGGGCGCTGAATTAATTGCATCTTTGGTAGGAATTGGTCGATGAAGACGCTTTTTTCTCAAGAACTCTCTGCAGCTTTGATGGCAGGGACTGAACAAGTTTTGCCTGCCGGATCACTCGAAAAGGCTTTAGCCTCAGGTAAAAAATTAAAGATAAAATTTGGCATGGACCCCACGGCTCCTGATTTGCATCTGGGGCATGCGGTTGTGCTTTCTAAATTGAAGCTTTTTCAAGAGCTAGGTCACGAAATTATTCTTTTGATTGGTGATTTTACGGCACATATTGGTGATCCCACAGGGCGGTCAAAAACACGTCCACCATTGTCAAAAGAGGCTATTGCCCAAAATGCGCAGACCTATATTGAACAAGTTGGACGCGTACTCGATATTCAAAAAATAACAGTGCGGTACAATTCAGAATGGCTTGATCATCTTTCGAGTCGTGATTGGGTTACGCTGTGCGCAAAGGTGACTCTTGCGCGCATTATTGAGCGTGATGATTTTGCAAAGCGTATGGCAGAAAACCAGCCGATTGGATTTCATGAGCTGCTTTATCCGCTTATGCAGGGGTACGATTCTGTGGTGCTCGAGGCAGATGTTGAGCTTGGTGGTTCTGACCAGACTTTTAATTTGATGATGGGGCGTCAACTGCAAGAATTATGGGGGCAGTCGCCACAGACTATTTTTACGACGCCGATTCTTGAAGGGCTTGATGGTGTCCAGAAAATGTCAAAGTCGTTGGGGAATTATGTTGGGCTTACTGAAGCTCCAGACCAGGTTTTTGGTAAATTGATGTCGATTTCTGACGACCTTATGTTCCGTTATTATCGGCTGCTTTTGAATAAGACTGATCAGGAAATTGAGGCTTTTAAGCAGGGCATAGCGACAGAACAGATTCATCCAATGGAACTCAAGAAGCAGCTTGCGCACGCTATTTTAGCCCGCTTTTGGGGGCCGGAAGACGCTGAAAAAGGGCGGCTCTCTTTTGAAACATTGTTTCAGAAAAAAGATCTTTCGCATGCTCAGGAGTTTATTGTTCCTCAAGGGACGCCTCTGACGCTTAGCATTGTAGATCTTCTTAAAGTGCTTGAGTCGGTACCGAGTGGCTCCGAAGCGCGACGTTTAATTATGAGTGGTGCGGTTGTTATTGATGGCGAAAAAATCACTGATTTTAAGGCACAGATTACGCTTATTGATGGTATGCAGATTAAAGTTGGCAAACATCGTTTTTACAAGATTAAACTATAATTTACCTGCTTGAAGTTGCATCTCTCTGTGTGCTAGGGTAAGACAAGATATGTTTTACTTTGGTAAAAAGGAGTTTGTGATGAAGGTGAATAAGTCTTTCTATAAAGGTGTTGCTGGAGGAGTTTTTGCACTACTTCTGCTGTGCACTTCTGTGCGCGCCGAGGTGTTTACTGATTTTGCGCAGGTGCTTGAAGTTGTCTCAAAAACTGCAGTTTCTCCAGAAAAGTCCGAGATAACTGAAGAATCCTTTAAAGACCTCAAGATCAACTATGATACTCCAGAAAAAATGGAGGAGATGAAAAAGATCTTTGAAGAACTTACGCAGCCCGAAGAAGAAAAACCTGCGGAGCAACCTGTTGAAGATATAAAGCAGCCCGAAGAAGAAAAATCAAAGACTGAGTCTGAGGGTGAAGAAGAATTAGGCATCTCTTTGGTTCCAGTGGGAAAAGAACAGTCTTCTGAAACACAAAAATTGATAGAAGAAAAAAAAGAAACTGAGCCTGCGTCTCAAGAATCTATTGATAAACTAGTAGAGTACTTTGAAGAATTATCACCAGGCGAAGCAAAAAAAGAGTTTGAAAAATTGTCAAAGTCTGAGATGAAAGAGATTGATGAGCTATTAGAAAGTATAGAACAAGAAGAAGAAATAAAAAAGGTTGAGTCGCCTAGCAAAAAAACGACAGAATTCCAGCTCAAAGAAAAAAACAACTCAAAAATATATGGACTTGAAGACTATGCGCAGTGGAAAAAAGAGCTGATTGAAAAAGACCAACAACTTATTAAAGCTATCAAAACTATTCCTCTTCTACAGCGAGATAATGTTTTATTAACGGCTTTGTTTGGTGAAAAAGAACCAGTTAAAATTCTTGCGGTGACAGAAAAATTAAGACAAACCGCTCGCGATGGACTCACAAAGGGTAAAACGGGAAAAGCGCTCTCCGCGCTCAAATTCACTGACGAAAAAACGGCAAAAATGGCAATTCTCGCCTTTGGCCGTGTCGAGCCGTTTTTGATTGAAAATCTCATACAAATTTGGCGCGCAAAGAGCACTAATTTTGTCGATAAAAAGGGTACGGTGTTATTGAAGATCTCTTTGGTTACATGCTTATGATCTTTAAATATTACTTCCAGGATCTTTGTAATCAGATGTCATATCTCAGAGGGAAAACGGCGAGCGATGCGCGTGCCGATATCAACCGTGTTCTTATGTTCGACAAAACAATTTCACCCCTTTTAAGGGAAGCCAAAGTAGCGCAAGATGAAGCACGACTTTTGAAAAAAAATATTGATTCAGGCGAAGCGAAATTCATCGATTCGATCGAAAAGATTCTTAATGAATTACGCACGTTGTGCGAAGACCCTTGTATCAAAGAAGGGCTTAGTGTTATTGGTTTTACCGCAAAAGAAGTTGAACAAGCACTCAAGTCGGAACAGTCAAACCGGGTCTGGTGCCATGGTGGGAATTATGTATTTAACAATGCCATAGAGGCTGATGAGGCACATGAGCCTGAAGTGGCTATAGAAGCAGTAGTTTTTGCAAACGGAAGCATTATTGGGTACACGACCGAAACTGATAAAAATTTTGTTTCGGGCGATCCTGAAAACCTTAACAAGCGATACTACATGCCCTTTAATTTTGATGTAGAGAGAATTGCAAAGATCGCAACGTTAATAGAAGAATCTACAAACAAGCAGTCGATTGAGTATCAAGTTTTGAGCATGCAGCTTTTGAATGTCGTCAACACGCTCGTTGGATATGCGCTTTCTGATAGCACCTGCCCCGTCTGTTTTACTAATTCTTTGGCGTCTGATCCAGAAAAAGCTTCTAAAATGCAAGAATGGTTGCAGCTTGCAGAAAAAAGCATCAACATTTTGCCAGAGTCTGTTTCTCGGCAAAAAGCTCTGGCGGGGATTCCAGTATTGTCTGAGATTATAAAAAAATCGATAGAGATTAACGAAATAAATAACAAGATTGTAAATTTGTTTGATCAACCCCAATCAAAAGAGTACAAAGACGCTACGCAAGCATTAAATAAACTGCTTCCTGATATCAAAGAAGAGCGTTTGAAGAATGGTTGCTTCTGGGTTCGCCGTTTTTCTGAAAATGCGAAAAAGTGGCTTGAACTTTAATTTTTTGGCCAATTTTATGGGGCGGTGCACTTGTGTTGTGCGCCGCCTCTTTTTTTTATATGAAAAAAGCAAGAGTTTGTGGCTCTTTTTTTGCTTTTTATAAAAAAGGCGTAAGCTCCGATCTTTTGAGAAGAATGCGAGAAAGTCTTGAGTTCACTCCCCCCCCTTTTATAAACTCAATGTGGGGATAAACGATACACGGTCTATGAAGATTACTTTAAGGCCGCGTACTCAGGATTAGGGGGAGTGACGATGAAATTGTCCGAGACGAGTGTTCAAAATGCGATACCACCACATTTACCGGTTGTTCCGACTATAGATGTTGTGGTTTTTCCACATATGATCATACCGCTCCTTGTGGTTGATGAACGTATTATTAAGGGGGTTGAAGAGGCCCTACAAAACGATTCAAAAACCGTGCTGCTTCTAGCGGCAAAAAAGGAGTCTTCTTCAGGGGATACGATTGGAACGGAAGACCTGTACCAAATCGGTACGGTTGCTTCTTTGATGCGACTTATTAAAATACCGGATGGAAGTATAAAAATTCTTGTCCAGGGTATCTGTAGGGCGCAGGTAACTGACATTGTTTCAAAAGATTCAATGTTACATGCAAATATTAAGCCGCTTGATCTTTCTATCGATGAACATTCAGCAGAATTGGCCGCACAGATTCGCAATATAAAGTCAGTTGCCGAGCAGATGGCAAGTTCTGGGCAGTCACCAACGCCAGACTTTCATTTGATTCTTTCAAAGATGCATGATGCTGAAAAAATTGCGGACTTTGTGTTGTCACATTTGACGCTTTCGGTTATGCAGGCGCAAGAACTTTTGGAAAAAGAATTTTTTGTTAATTTTCTCGAAGGGCTCTATCGTCATCTTGCAAAAGAAATTGAAGTTGCCGAGGTGCAAGAGCGCATTAAACATCGCACGCGTGATTCTATGAATCAAGCTCAAAAAGAGTTTTATCTGCGCGAACAGATGAAAGCAATTCGCAAAGAATTGGGCGAGGGCGACACGGACGATATTAGTGGTTATCGTGAAAAGCTTTTACAAGCAAGTATCTCTGAAGAATCAAAACAAGAGGTCGAACGTCAGATCAATCGTCTTGAAAAAACAGCGGCAGACTCTATGGAAGCGGCGGTGATTCGCAATTATCTTGATCTTGTTTTTGCTTTGCCTTGGGGTGTTTCGACAAAAGATAATCTTTTGATTGACCATGCAAAAAAGGTTTTGGACGAAGATCACTTTGGATTGCAAGAGGTCAAGGATCGTATTCTCGATTTTATCTCGGTACGTGTACTTAATAAAACGGGAAATGCGCCAATTCTCTGTCTTGCAGGCCCTCCAGGCACTGGTAAGACATCGTTAGGCAGTTCTATAGCGCGTGCACTTGGCCGTTCTTATTATAGAGTTGCTCTGGGTGGCATTAAAGATGAGGCTGAAATACGTGGGCATCGTCGTACGTATGTTGGTGCGATGCCGGGCCGATTTATTCAGGGAATTCGTAAAGCTGGCTCCATGAATCCGGTTATTATTATTGATGAAATCGATAAGATTGGAAATGATTTTAGGGGCGATCCATCGGCTGCGCTTTTGGAGCTTTTGGATCCGCAACAAAATAAATCTTTTTATGATAACTACTTGGGTATTCCTTTTGATCTTTCAGGGGCTCTTTTTATTGCGACGGCCAATGATATTGGTACGATTTCAGAGCCATTACGTGATCGGATGGAAATTATTACCTTAGCGGGCTATTCTCCGGAAGAAAAGAGAGAAATTGCAAAACGGCACCTTCTTAAGGGAAATTGTCTTGATGCAGGTCTCTTGCCTGAACAATTTAAGATTGAAGATACAGTTCTTGACGACGTTATTTTGAATTATACCCGTGAGTCTGGTGTCCGTGAGCTTGATCGCTTGATTAAGAAATTGTGCTCTAAAGTTGCTCGTTCATTAGTTGAAAAAAATGAGCTTATTGTTTTTTCAACTGCGAATCTTGATATTGGGCTTGGCCCACGGAAATATGAGGAAGAGAGTTACGACAAGCTGTCAAAGGTTGGAGTCACTAACGGACTTGCTTGGACGAGTGCGGGTGGCGAAATTATTAAAATCGAAGCAGTTGCAATGAGAGGGAGTGGCAAACTCATTTTAACGGGAAGACTGGGTGAGGTGATGAAAGAATCAGCTCAAGCCGCCTTAAGTTATGCTCGTGCACATGCCGATGATTTTGGTATTCCCAATAAAATGTTTGTTGACTACGATCTGCATATTCATGTCCCTGCGGGCGGGGTTCCTAAAGATGGACCATCAGCTGGTATTACTATTCTTTCTTCAATGCTTTCTGCCTTAACACAGCGTCCAATCAACGCAGAATATGCGATGACCGGAGAGATTGATCTTCAGGGTGATGTGATGCCGATCGGTGGACTTAAAGAAAAGATTCTTGCTGCAAAACGGAATAAAATTAGCCATCTTATTTTACCGTTGCGTAATAAAAAGGATATGGTCGGACTTGAAGAGGTGACGGCTAATGTTGATATTACGTGGGTTGAGCATGCAAATGAAGTTTTAAGTCGTGTTTTAATGGTAAAACCAGCATGATAAAAAAATCGTTTATTTTGACTCTTGGAAGCGCAACCTGTGACTTATTTATTGATGCGAGCACGGTTAAACAGCAAGAAAAAACAATAAAAAAACAGGTCTGTGTTGAAGAGGGAACCAAGGTTGAGGTCATGTCTGTTGATCGGATGGCCGGAGGTGGAGCGCTGAACGCTGCGCGTACGCTTGCAAAACTTGGTTTTTTGGTTAAAGCGTTCTGCAAGATAGCGCAGGATGATGCAGGGCGTGTGATAACGGACGAGATGACAGCGTTAGGTGTTGATCTCTCGTCTGCAATCACCAATGCGCCAACACCAACCGCGACGTCCTTTATTTTGCGTGCAGAATCGGGTAACCATCCTATTCTTGCTTACCGTGGAGCAAACGAAACGATTGAAGAAAAAGATTTGCCATGGCAATTGCTCGAAACAGCGGCTGGGCTTTATATAGCCCCATTAGGAGGTGCGGCAGCAGATTTACTGCCGCGCATCGCGCACTATGGTTTTGATCGTGATCTATTGGTGCTTCACAACCCAAATGAGTATCAATTGACCCATAAGATTGAGCCATTGGTTGAGGCATTACGCTTTATTTCTTTTTTGGTACTTAATGCACGAGAAGCACGCTTACTTTTTAAATATTTTTTAATGCATACCGATATTGAGCATCCAAAACCGGGGAGTAAACAACAACTTCCCCATGAACTTTTTAATGAGCTTCTTTTATTTGATGGCCATCGCTTTTCTTTTGAAGATTTTGCAAAAATAGTACTTGATTACGGGGTTCAAACGGTTGTGGTGACGAATGGGGCTGAAGGGGTTTATGCTGCGACTAAGGCAGCACAAAATTCAGGAGATGAAGGAGATCTCTTTTTCTGCCCAAGCAAAAAAGTATCTGTTTACAATACCGTTGGAGCGGGAGATACATTTGGTTCGACACTGTTTGGCGCTCTTTTTTCAGGATGCCCCTTAGAAAAAGCGCTTGCTTGTGCGACGCTCAATAGCGCGGCGCTTTTAGAAAGCAAAGTTTTGCCGCCGCATCTTTTGACGATGGGCGAGCTTGAAGCACAACTTGAAAAAATGGATGGAACGGCATTTCGCTCTGCGTGGAATTAATTTATGCCAATCCGCTCATAAGGTCGATAAGTTCTCGCGTAATTGAAGCTTGTCGCAGTTTGTTGTAGTCGCGATACATCGTTTCGAGAACCTTTTGTGCGTTATTTGAAGATGAATCCATGGAAACAAACCGTGCCGCATGTTCAGCAATGAGTGAGTTAAACAACAGTTCTTCGAGGCGAATTTTGATAAAGGAATGCTCGAGAAAAGCTTGAATGCTCGGAGCTGAATTGTCATAAATACGTTCACTTGAGGTAGAACGAGCATCAAATTCTGGTGCAACAGTATCATCATAGGGAGCAGGAACTTCGATAACCGTTTTGATGGGTTGTTGAATAAAAAAAGATTGAGGATAGCTGCTAAAAATAGTGACCTGTGTGTATCCTGTCTGACCGAAAATGTGTTCACAAAGTTCTTTTGAAATTGCAAAAAAGTTTGAGGCACTAAAAAGTGGAAAAGAATAGTGCAGGGGGTATTTTGGAGAGAGTTGCTCGATTATCTTTTTACCGATTGCAATCGTGCTTCCGGGAGATGTGTGAGCGTTTTCTTGTTCAAAAAAACGAAACAATCGAATATTAAAAGCACCGCAAAGACCTTTTTGAGCACCGATGACGATGGTGAGGTGTCGAGGTTCTCTTGGTTGTTGGAATTGCGGCACAAAGTGTGCACAATCCTCTTTTACCAGTGTGCTAATAGTTTCAAGTTCTTTGCTGTACCGAGTAAGAAGTGACTGGCGTTTGTGTAGGCGTGTATGCGTTGACATAGAGGTCAATCGCATAGCATGCGTAGTTTTTTGAATGAGTTCAACGGTTTTTATGCGTTGACGAAGTTGTATTATATGTGACATGGTCACGTCCTTTAGCGCAAGGCTACTCTTTTTATGGTATTCTACAGTAATGATAGACCATACTTATTCTACTATAGAGCGGAGATGGTTTTTGCGCAATAAGCTGCGTTTTTTTCTTTAAAAGTATTATAAAGTCGGGTGTTTAAAGGGGGAGTTTTGGGGGAATGGTTTTGTTGATTGATGGTTATAATGTTCTGCGAGTTGGGGAAGTGTCTCGCGAGCAGAGTGACCGCGAAATACGGTGCTTTCTGCGGCGAATTGCACTGTATGCATCTTCTAAAAAACATGAAGCAATTGTCGTATTCGATGGCGGTTTAAGTCCACACCCAAAACGGTGTTTTGAAGAAGGGGTTACCGTTATTTACGCTGGCCATTACCAGCGAGCTGATGATGAGATTATGCGATTATTACATCACTATCAACCAGGAAGCCTTCTGGTTGTTTCTTCAGATCATGAAATAGAAAATTGTGCACATGGTGCAGGCGTGGTGACGATGGATGCGCTTGCATTTCGTCAACTTTTAAGGGATCAGGGAACCTGTTTAAAGGGGAAGGCGACCGGATTAAAAGCAGCTCCGGGGCTTGCTCACAAGCGTGCTGGGCATAAAAGTTCGCCAGAAATTGATGCACTTATGGAACAGGCTGCTTCTAAAATAATGATAAAATGGGATGATACGGAGCCAGTTTTAAAAGAACAGCACGAAAACAAAAAGTCGAAACGTGAACGTGAACTTGAACGGGTGATCAAAAAGCTATGAAAAAAATATATGATAATAAAATATTCGGGGTGGAAGAAAATCTTATTGATCATCTTTATCAAGAACTTAAACAGACATCAGTTTTTGCACTTTCAGGACCTTTGGGTGCAGGGAAAACAACGTTAGTTCAGGGCCTTTTGGCTCGTGCAGGTGTTACTGATCCTGTTCAGAGTCCAACCTATACGTATGTTGTTCCTTATACGGCTCCTGATGGAACACTTTTTTATCATTTTGATCTCTATCGGTTAAATTCTCTTGAAGATTTTGTGTATGCCGGTTTTGATGAGTATCTTTTTCAACCGGGAAGTAAGGCTCTTATTGAATGGCCCGAAATTATTAAACCCCTTTTGACTCATGATACCTGTTTTATTGAACTTGATTATGAAAGTGCCAGTTCTCGGCGGATATCTGCTTTTCGTATCTAATAGTTTACTGTTGTGAAAAAAGGCATTTTGTGTAAGCTCCTTACTGTTTTAGGTAAACAAAAAACAGGAGTTTATATGAAGAAGTATATTATTAGTATTTGTTTGTTGGTGGCGTGTTGTACTTTTAATGGCTGTAAAGGGCCGAATAAGTCTATGACAAAAGAGTCACAACCTACATCTGCACAATCTATAGCCGAAGGAATAAAAAAGATGTCTCGCGAAACGTTTGCGTCCGGTCTTATCAAAGAAATTACTGTTCCAGGGGCTGAAACAGCCGTTCAGCCTGCAAAAGGAAAGCGAATTTCAGTACACTACACTGGTTGGTTGAACGAAAATGGTGTACCAGGTCGTAAGTTTGACAGCAGTGTTGACCGCGGAACTCCATTTGTTTTTGTCGTCGGTGTTGGCCAAGTTATTCGTGGTTGGGATGAAGGCTTGATGCGCATGAAGCGGGGCGAAAAAGCACGCCTTTTCATACCTGCAGAACTTGGTTATGGAGCACGCGGTGCTGGAGCAGCCATTCCACCAAATGCCAATCTTATTTTTGATGTGGAATTATTAGAAATTCTATAAAAGTATAAAAAAAGCGGCGTCTTGTGAATCAAAACACAAGACGCCGCTTTTTTTGTTTACCTAAGTTTTAGGCAGCAGGAGCTGTCGTAACGTGTGGAGTAGAAGGGGTGAGCCAGTTGATAAACCGTCTACGCTTGGCTTCATCTTCGATCCACCATGGGTGTTTTCCACGGATAATTTTGAAGGTCTTTACAAATGCATCACCATCTTCGAGAACCTCGACATGGAAGTTTGAGATGCGTCCCGTTTCAGCCTCTAACTTGGTGGGCTCGAACGAGTGTGTTGCTGCAATAATGGCGCTCTGTTTACTTTGGATAATACGGGAAAGAGCATCATGTTCGAGTTCTTCTGAGCTTTGATGGACAGTGCCTTTAATAGTTTCATCAAGAATTGCAAAACTGACTTGATCTGCTGGTAGGTTGGTAATGGTGTCGACCATGAGGTCGAGCTTATGTTTTTCTGCAACAAAAGTAGACATTTCATCATGTTCGCGCTCTTCGAGGTAAACGAGAATGCGATTAAATGGTGAGATGAAGGCGTCTTGGCAAGCGCATACGCAGAGTGTTTGTGCTTCAATTATGTTTTGTGCAACAGCTTTCATGGTTTTTGTTTTTCCACAACCATTACCACCGGTAAGGAGTATATTTGCATCACCATTATTACCAAGATTAAGTGAGTTGCTGATTGCTTTTTCTGGATCAATAAGAACATTCCAAAACTGGGTAAGTTTGATCACCGGGAGTCGTTCTGGTGTAAATGTTGGGATGCAGTAACGAATGAGTTGATTTTTTGTTGAAGCAACAAGTTGTGCGGTTGCGGCAGATAAGTCGATTTTACCAATAGCATAGAGCATGTCGATAAAGTTGTATTTTTGCTCAATCATGAGCGTATTTGTGGCAAGCGCATTGCCAGGCACATTTGCAAGCAATGAAGGATTTTCTGAAAAAGCTGGAGACTTGAGTGATCTTATGAGACGCCCTAGATCAGAATTTGTTTTTTGTTGAGCGATAAATTCTTCTATCGGTACAATAAGGACTTGAAGTTCAGGGCAATTTGATTCTCTGATACATTGTTCAAGTTCTTCGCATCCTTTAATAATTTGTGCTACACCTGCCAATTTAAGGCGGAAGTTTTTTATGACGGCGGCATAGATTCTTTGGGTGAAAATAAAACTATAAATTCCTGCGGCCCGAATAATGTCTTCAAAGACTAAACTTCCTCCCGCTATCACATAACTTCCAAATACACCTTTTTTTGTCGGTTGTGGGACAATGCGGTTGATATAAGGACGTCTTTTGTCGACCCACAGTTCCCGTAAATCGTTTATTTTGTTGAGTTGATCAAGAAGTACCGTATCGCCAAAAGAGAGAAACTTACGATTTTTATTGGTCGTAACGTTAAGCAAACCATTATCAAGCTTCTCTGTGTTGTATGCAAAAGTCATAGGCAAATGTCTGAGTGCCTCAACAATTGCACTGTCGATAATAGTTTTAAGTGGAAAGAGTGCAAGTGCACCTAATTTGGTAATGAGACTGTTGGAGTTTTTGATAGTTTTGAGACACTTTTTCCCTTCGTATGCGACACAGCCAAAAGTATGGAGTGGAACGAGGCTGAGAAGCGATTGAATCTGGGATGAGGCATAGTAACAAGTCAGTGCAGTGGTGCTTTTGTTGAGGTTTTTCGCAATTGCAATATCGGGAAAATAAAACATATCGAGAAGTTGTTTTGCCATCTGATGTTGTACTTTGAAAAAGAGAAGATACTGTGCTTGTCCAGAAGCTATTTTTTCGAGCGCATTTTGTATTCTATTCAGTGTTTCTGGGTGTTCGACCAAATAGGAAATAAGGGCTTTTCTTTTGTAAAGTTCCGTAAGAGACGTTTGAGGCGTGACGAGTTTTTCTGCAGCGGCGACTTTGCCAAAAAGTGTTTTTGTAGGGATGGTTCCAAGAACACTGTGGGCGGTATCTGTGTCAGTGCTTTTCAAAAGACTCAGCCGTTGAACGGTTTGCTTATCGAGTAAAAAAGAGCCTGGATCTAGTTGAAATGGATGTTTTTGAACGAGCAGATTTAAATAAAGGCCGAGACAGGTTGATTCTTCGGGTATTTTTTCACTTTCTTCAATGATTTTCAAAAGATTAACTTCTTCTGATTGTGGGGCAATGGATTGTTGCTTTTGTTGTTCTTCAGTTTGTGGAAGAAGCTCTCTTTTTTGTTGTTGCAAAAGTGAGTCTATATTGAGAAGTTCGGGCGCAAGATAGTCGCGATAAAAATCTTGCGATTGCCCTGTAGAAGGCCCTTGTGAAGAGCTATATGTGGTCGGAGTAATACTGGTAATAATTAAAAAAAACAGTAATTTTATAGCACGTTTTAAATTACACATAGATATCCTTTAAATTTTTATTCACTTTAAGTTGCTAGTTATGAGCAATAATAGTGTAGAGGCTCGCTCTTTTTTGTAAAGCGAGCCTCTTTTTAGATGTGATAAATTGATTATTTTTTGGGCAGGGATTCGCCGACTTTTTTAAGCTCTTCTTGGTAGGCTAAATATCCGGGAACATATTTTTCATTAAGTTCGCTGTAGGCTTTTAAATATGCTTGGGCATCTTCTGTGACATTATATTTCTGAGATAAAAGTGCACATTCATTTTGATAGTCTTCATTAGTAGCTAATTGGGCCACCTGTTGCATTATAGGGAGATTCTTTTTGTGAATTGATACGAATTTGTTGAGAAGATCCTTATAATTTTGACTATCAAGCGGAATGCCTGCTTGTGCATTGTATTCTTTTGAAAGGGCAGTCAGCTCTTCATCCATCAGGCGAAGCTCGGGGGCATAGCGATAGCGACGCTCATTTATAGATTCTAAAGAAGATGCGTCGATTGGTTGTTCGCGTAGAGAATTGAGAAATTCTTGATTGCTGTCCAACGCGGTAAAGACGGACTCATATTTTTTGAAAACAGCTTCCTGTTTCTTCTTAAACCCAGCAAAATCAAAGCCTGGATTATTTTGTGCCATGACTTTTAGTGCGGCATTGGTAATGCATTCTTCGTTGGTTACAGTTGGCGAAAGCTGCTCTGTAGGAGCTGGTTCATGAGGAGTGATGATTAACGAAATGCCGTCGGTTCTGATCTTTACAAGTGAGCCTTCTTTAATATTTAAAAGCTCCAGTATAGCTTTATCAAAAATGAGTGCATTGCTGTTGCCGTATTTTACAAGCTTTTTAAGCATGTTTATTAACCTCTTATTGGAATGTTTATTAAAAAATTACGAGTATTGTTATAACAAATACTGGTACAAAGTATATACAATGATATAACAATGTAAAATTATTTTTTGAATTTTGAAGATAATGATGGTAGATGGTTGAATAATAAAAGACTGGTTAATGTAGCGGCTCTTAAAATTGAGTATATTTTTGTAAACCTGCTCTTGAAATAAGAAAGAAAACCTCTAGACTGTTTTCATAGGCTGATGGCGAGATACCCAAGTGGCCAACGGGGGCGGACTGTAAATCCGCTGGCATAAGCCTTCGTAGGTTCGAATCCTACTCTCGCCACCACTTTTTATGCGGGAATAGCTCAATTTGGCTAGAGCGACAGCCTTCCAAGCTGTAGGTTGCGGGTTCGAGTCCCGTTTCCCGCTCCATAAATTA
>Ga0209417_1002832_pt1 | contig 25116 bp, 23 predicted proteins | sample RifGroF2_FD_184002 | JGI IMG/M metagenome (GOLD analysis project Ga0209417, IMG submission 184002) | Groundwater microbial communities from Rifle, Colorado, USA - Groundwater F2 (SPAdes) (version 2) | ecosystem: Environmental > Aquatic > Deep subsurface > Groundwater | place: Rifle, Colorado... | reverse complement strand
TATCAGGTGATCGTCGTCAAGCACTAGATGCTGTTTTTGCACAAATTGATAAGCAGTATGGTAAAGGCTCTATAATGCTTTTGGGACAGACGCCTTCTGTCTCGTTTGATGCCATTTCGACAGGGTCAATCCTCATTGATACCGCTATTGGTATTGGTGGGTTGCCCCGTGGACGGGTTATAGAAATATATGGCCCCGAAGCATCAGGTAAAACAACGCTTGCTTTGCAAGTCGTTGCGGAAGCACAAAAAAAAGGCGGAACATGTGCATTTATTGATGCGGAACATGCGCTTGATCCTCTTTATGCAGGTTCAATCGGCATCGATATTGATTCATTGATTATTTCGCAACCCGACTATGGAGAGCAGGCGCTTGAAATTGCGGAAATGTTGATTCGTTCAGCAGCCATTGACGTGGTTGTAATCGATTCGGTAGCAGCCCTTGTTCCTAAAACAGAACTTGATGGTGATATGGGTGATCAGCATGTGGGTCTTCAGGCGCGTCTTATGTCGCAAGCATTAAGAAAGTTGACGCCTGTTGTACACAAATCAAAAACTGTACTCATTTTTATCAATCAGGTTCGACAAAATATTAGTGCGATGGCATTTGCTCCTAAAGAGACAACAACAGGTGGTAAAGCCCTTAAGTTCTATTCGTCGCTTCGCATTGAAGTACGTCGAATAGAGTCGATTAAGGACAAAGAAGGTGTTGATCGCGGTAATCGCGTACAAGTTAAAATCGCTAAAAACAAAATGGCTCCACCATTTAAGGTGGTAGTCGTTGATTTGATTTTTGGAAAAGGCATTAGTAAAGAGTACGATCTTCTTGATGCAGCGTTGCGTAATAAGATTATTCTGCAGTCCGGTGCATGGTTTTCATGTGGAAGTGAAAAACTTGCCCAAGGAAGAGAAGCGGCGGCAACTGCTTTGCGGGAGCAGCCAGCTTTGGCAGAAAAAATTAGAAAAGCAGTACTCGATGCATTGTCTTTGGGGGAATCAAAAGTTGAAAGTAAAGGTTCAGAATGATAGGACGGCAGAAAAAGGATGTTCCTTTATCAAATGAGAAAATCAAGTTTGATAAAGTTCAGCTCATTACGGAAAACGGTGAAAATCGCGGCGTAGTTTTGCGGCGTGATGCTCTCACTGCAGCACAAGAAGCTCGATTAGACCTTGTTATTATTTCTGAACAAGGTGCTGAGGGCGTTCCTGTTGCAAAGCTTGTCGATTTAGGCAAGCTTCAGTATGAACGTAAAAAACAGACAACCGAAGCTAAAAAAAAGCAGCATGTTGTTCAGGTTAAAGAGCTTAAGTTCCGTCCTAAAATCGCTGAACATGATCTTCTTACTAAAGCAAATCAGGCTGTACGTTTCCTTCTCGAAGGAAAACATGTCAAAGTGACGCTTGTGTTTCGTGGTCGCGAAGCAGCTATGAGAGAAGAGCAGGGAGGACTCCTTTTTGAACGATTCCTCAAGGCTTTGTCAGCAGCTGATTTTGGTGGGAAAACAGTGGCAGTGGAGAGCGAGTCAAAGGCTGATAGTCTTTGGTCAAGAATTTATTTATTAAAGAAATAAGGCGATAAAATGGCAAATAAAGCAAAGACGCACTCAGGGGCGCGTAAAAGATTCACTCTTCTCAAGAGCGGGCTCATTAAATGTTCTCGTTCGGGAAGACGCCACTTAATGACTGACAAGACTGCAAAGCGTAAGCGGCAGTTGCGTGGTGGTGGATACGTCCAAAAATGTGATGCAGTGCATCTAATTTCAATTTTATAAGTAATTAAAGTTATAGAGGATAATCGACATGACTCGAGTAAAGCGTGGTGTAGTAACCAAAAAACGCCATAAACGACTTTTAAATAAGACTGAAGGGTTCTGGGGGCAAAGGAAGAATGTTTTTAGAAGAGCAAAAGAAACGCTTCTTCGCGCAATGGCATTTGCTTTTGTTGGGCGTAAGCTTAAAAAGCGTGATATGCGTGCTCTTTTTATTAACAGAATTAGTGCTGCTTCAGAAAAATGTGGAACAACTTATAGTGTCTTGATACACCAACTTAAGCAATCGAATATTCAATTAAATCGTAAAATGTTGAGTCAAATTGCGATTCTTGATTTTCCTGCGTTTGAGCATTTGGTACGCGTATCAAAAAAGTAACACAGTTCTTGACAGACGGAGTCGCTTCTTACTAAAATCAACCTCGTTGTTATGATGGCAAAAGGTTGATAAAAAGAAGAGGCGTCGATGGAAGTTCTACGAATTCTTGAAGAAAAAATTGCTAAACTTGTGCAGAGCAAAAAACAGGATCTTGAGTTTATTGCGCAGCTTAAACAGGAGCGGGTGGTTTTATTAGAAGAAAACAACCGTTTATCTGGTGAAGTTGCGCGACTTGAAGATACTGTTTTAAAGTCGACAAAAAACAGCAAAGAGCTTGATGAAGAGCGCGAAATGGCTAAAATGGCCGTTGATGAGCTTATTCATAATATAGACTCGTTGCTGGAAAAAGAGTTGCAGCCATGAAGCAAGAAGTGGAGCACTATTCTGTAACGATTTGTGGTGAAGTTTATTCTCTCATAAGCGATGAAGGAAGTGGCGCCGTTGGTGAACTTGCATCTCACGTTGATTTGTTGATGAAGCAGGTCAGCAATCGGATGAAATCTCCAGATCAAAAAAAGGCCGCCGTAATGGTGGCCTTGATGCTTGCCCGAGAGGTTCGTTTACTCGAAAAAACGGTACTTCAGAATTATCAAAAGAGTGAGTATCTTATTGATTTTATCGATCGTGAGATGAGTACGCTTTAAGTTATTGGTTTCTTATTCAAGGAGACGTTGTTCTTCCTACTTCAGTCTTTACAATGTGATCGGGGGAGCAATGACTTTTTTAATTATAGTGGCGGGAGGCGCGGCTTGTATTGTCGGCCTTACCCTCATGGTGGTGGCTGTTGGTAAAACAGCCAAAGCGCAGGGTATTGCTCGCTCTATTGAGCTTGAGCGCGCTGCGGCACAAAAAGAAATAGCCGCCGAAAAGCGTGAGGCTTCTTTTCAATTAAAGGAAGAGTTTCATAAACGGCGTATTGAATTTAAAAATGAACTTAAGCGTGAACAGGTCGAATTTGAGCGTATTCAATCAAAGTTGAATGCGCAAAAAGAAGCTTTCGATGAAAAAGAGCGGTGGATTAGTTCTACCAAAATGGAACTTCAGCAAAAAGAGCGCGAACTTTCACGGCTTTCTGACCAATTGCGAATTAGTCAGGAGCGTGTAAAGGTTCTGCAGACCGATTTAACAAGTCGATTAGAAAAATTAGCATATATGACGCAAGAAGAAGCCCGACGGGTTCTTTTTGAAACACTTGAAGCCGAAGTAAAGCATTCACATGAAAAATGGTTGCAAAAAGCGGAAGAAGAAGCACGCCTCACGGCACGCGAACGCTCACTCCATATTATTGTTGATGCGATGCAGCGGTATTCGTCGGACTATGTTTCAAGTAACACCATCTGTATTGTGAGTTTGCCCAATGATGATATGAAGGGTCGTATTATCGGAAAAGAGGGGCGCAATATAAAGGTACTCGAAATGACGACTGGTGTGGACATCATTATTGATGACACGCCTGAAATCATTACTATATCGGGGTTCAATCCAGTTCGCCGTGAAATTGCTCGTCGTACACTCGAAAAATTGGTAACGGATGGTCGGATTAATCCTACACGCATTGAAGAAACCGTTGCGGATATGGAACGTGAAGTCGATGAGATTATTCAGAGTAAGGGGAAAGATGCGGTAGCGCGTCTTAATCTCCATAACGTTGCCCAAGAAATTATTATGCTGTTGGGGCAGTTGCACTTTAGAACTTCATTTTCTCAAGATGTCCTTGCGCATAGTATTGAAGTGGCGACTATGGCGCGGATGCTTGCCGAAGAACTTGGATTCCCTCGGCCAGATCTTGCAGCACGTGCAGGACTTTTACATGATATTGGGAAGGCTGTATCCTCAGATCATGAGGGACCGCATGCTCAGATTGGTGCTGAAGTAGCGCGGCGGTGTGGGGAAGATCCTATCGTAGTGAATGCTATTGCGGCACACCATGAAGAGGTTGGTTTTAAATCTCTTTACGATCCGCTTATTCTTATCGCAGATACTCTTTCAGCCGCTCGTCCAGGAGCTCGTCGTGAAACGCTTGCAGTTTATATTAAGCGTCTTGAAAAATTAGAGGCAATTGCCGGTGAATTTCCAGGTGTTAAGCGTGCTTATGCATTGCAGGCAGGACGTGAAATACGTATCATCGTAGAAGAAGATATTCTTAATGACCAAGAAACAACAATTCTTGCATTGAATGTTGCTAAAAAAGTAGAAAGCGAATTAACTTTCCCTGGGCAAATTAAGGTAAATGTTATTCGGGAAAAGCGTGCTGTTGAGTATGCAAAATAAGGGAGTATTTTGATGAAGAGCATACGAGTTCTCTGTTTTGGTGATCTGATCGGACAAGCTGGGTGTGCTCTTTTTCAGAAGTATGCTCCTCGTCTAAAGCGTGAATATGATGTTCAGGCGATTATTGTTAACGGAGAAAATTCGGTAACAAATGGCCGAGGCATTACCTCAAAAATAGTTGCTTCGCTCCGCCACTGCGGAGCTGATATGGTCACGGGGGGAAACCATATTTTTCAGCAGAAAGATATACTACCCTATTTGAATGAGCATGATGATCTTCTGCGCCCCTTAAATTTTCCGAGTGCTTGTCCAGGCAGAGGAATTGGATTTATTAAATTTGAGGGTTTTAAGATTGGTGTCATCAGTCTGCAGGGGCGTGTTTTTATGTCTCAGCATCTTGATTGTCCATTTAGAGCCCTTGAGTCCGCGCTTGCATATGTCCGTGCTCAGACTCCTTTAGTCATTGTTGATTTTCACGCAGAAGCATCGGCAGAAAAGATGGGGTTGGGTCATTATTTTGATGGGCAAGTAAGTGCGATTCTGGGAACGCATACCCATACGCAAACGGCAGACGCACGAGTTTTACCGCGCGGAACAGCGTTCATCACCGATTTAGGGATGTCGGGTGCACTCAACTCAATGATCGGAATGAAGAAAGAGCCGATTTTGCACAATCTTTTGACACAGATGCCGGTTAAATTCGAAGTTGATCTTACGGGTCCCTTTGTCTCATCGGGTGTACTTCTTGAGCTTGATATGGAAACAGGATTAGCGATTTCAATTGAGCCTTTTAGGATCATTGATTCTGAGATTACGTTTTCAGAAAAAGAGCAGCCTGAGATGCAATCAACGCCGCTGCAGCAAACAAAAAGGCGGTCTTCTAAAAACATGGGCGCTGAGCGCTCGTGGGGCGAGTAGGTCTTTTCACGACGGTTTCTTGCGATTTTCTTAGGTTAGTGCGTACACTTAAAGTGTTGGTTTTGAGTGCATAACGTGTCCGAAAAAAAAGTGAGATGATGAATATGAAAAAACAGGCGTTTTTTGTCGTACTGCTCTTATTTTTGTTTGGTAGCTTGAGATCAAGTGAAATTAAGTTTGATTCAAACACCACCAAACTTGATCTTAGTAATAAAGTTGTTACAGACAAGCTGTTGAAAAGCATTGCGGAAACGTGTCCCAATCTGGAAGCACTTTCTCTTAATTCAGCCAAGGAATTTACGTATGTCGGTCTGCAGGATATTCTTGATAGCTGCAAGAAATTAAAGCATCTTTCTCTTTGGGCCTGTAAGATTGAGTTTGAAAGAATAACAGTAATTGAGTTGAAAAAGCTTGAATATCTCAGTCTTAGTTACTCTGCTATTACCGATAGCGGCTTACAAAAAATTGTAAAAAATAGTTTAAATCTGAACTTCTTGGATTTGGACTCCACTGAAATTAGTGGAGAAGGAGTGGATTGGGATAAATTGAGTAATCTTACAAATCTTTCTCTTTGCGAGACCACTATTACCGACAAAGGCTTAGAGAATATTTCTGGCGCATGCAAAATGTTAGTTATGTTTGAACTGCGGGATACAAAAATAACTCATTCAGGATTGCAAAAGATTCTTGATACATGTGTTAGTCTAGAACGGCTTAACTTGTCTTGGTGTAAAAATATAGATTTTGAAAAACTGAATTGGAGTAAACTGAACAAGCTGGAGACTCTTCGTCCTTCATATACAGATATTGCTGAAACTGGTTTACGGAAGATTCTTTTATATTGCCCTCACCTGAGTTACCTTAGTCTTGCGGGTTGTACAAATCTACGGAAAGAGTGGCAACGTATTTTTGACGGTGAAAAAGAAATACAAAAACTGAGAGAGCAGTTCAGCCCTTTCCCTGATCTTGCCCGTGCGTTTGCTACTGTTTTGTAATAGTACCTGTTACCAATTTCTTGCGGTTTGCTCAGGTGAGTGCGTACACTTAAAGTGTTGGTTTTGAGCGCATAACGTATTCGAAAAAAAAGAGAGATGATGGATATGAAAAAACAGGTGTTTTTTGTCGGGTTGCTCTTATTTTTGTTCGGCAGCTTGAGGTCTTTTAATTCAAAAACTACCGAACTTTATTTAACTGGAGCAATTGTTACTGACGAGCAATTGAAAAACATTGCGAATACGTGTACAAATCTAAACGATCTTGTTCTTAATGAAGCCACGGGATTTACGTATGTCGGTCTGCAGGAGATTCTTGATAAATGTATTAACTTGTACTATTTTTCTCTTATGAATTCTTTTATTGATTTTGAACAATTAAATGGAAATAGGTTTAAAAGACCAATACTTCTTAACCTTTCTGGGTCTGGGATTACCGATAAAGGCTTACAAAACATTGTAAAAAACGGTTCAACGGTGTGGTTTCTTGCCTTAAGAGCTACTAAAATTAATGGAGAAGGGGTAGATTGGAACAATTTGAGTAATCTTGAAAAGCTTGATTTGTCCAACTCAATGATTACAGATGAAAGCTTAGAAAAAATTGCTGCAGCATGTAATAAATTAGAAGATCTCGATATCTCCACTAACCTCAATATTACTCACAAGAGCGTGCAATATATTCTTAATTCGGGTACTAAGATCGTAATACTTAGCTTGATTGGTTGTACGAACATTGATTTTGAAAAACTGGATTGGAGTAAAATTTATGAGCTGAAGGGGCTATATCTTGGTTTCTCTAAAATTACTGACAAAGTCTTAGAAAAAATTTCTGTGGTGTGTAAAAATCTTGACATTCTTGAGATCGAATTCACAAACATTACTAAAGAAGGTGTGCAGCATATTCTTAAAAAGTGTGTCAATGTAACTCACTTTAACCTGTCTGGCTGTAAAAATATTGAGTTTGAAGGACTGAATTGGAAAAATTTTGCCAAGCTGGAGAGTCTTGACCTTGCCTACACAAATATTACTGAGCTTGGATTGCAAAAGATTTTTTTAATTTACCCTCACCTGAGTTACCTCGATCTTAGGGGTTGTCAAAATCTACGGAAAGAATGGCAACGTAATTTTTACGGTGAAAAAGAAATACAAAAACTGAGAGAACAGTTCAACCCTTTCCCTGATCTTGCGCGTGCATTTTCTGCAATCGCACCATAAATTACCTTTTAGAATAGCAGGCGTTCGATGTCTATAAATAAAAGTCTTATTTTCGGTATAATTTTTCTTTCTGCGTTTGGTATTGCTCATGGGGCTGAATCAAAGTTTACTTTTAAAGATAGTTATTTAAAGTTCAATGAAAATGCGACAACCGAAGATTTAAAGACGGCGCTTTCTAAAAATGCACAAATCTTGAGGCTTGGCCTTTCGTCTTGCACGGAGATCGATTTTGATAATCAAGATCTTAATTGGAGTAGGTGTACTGATCTTACCCATCTTTATCTCAGTTCTACTAATATTACAGCACAGGGCTTGCAGAAGATTCTTAATGCATGTCTTCATCTAAAAAAACTGAATCTTTCGTTGTGCGCGGAGATCGATTTTGATAATCAAGTTCTCGATTGGACTCAGTGTCCTGATCTTATTGATCTTGATCTCTATGGTACTAAAATCACATTTGCTGGATTAAAGAAGATTCTTAGCGCATGCCCTCATCTAGAATTCTTGGAGCTTTCGTCTTGTGATAATCTTGACAAAAAATACCAGAAATATCTGTCTGAATCTGCAATCACACAACTAAGAGAGCAGTTTATTTTTGACCTTTTCCCCGATCTTGCCCGTGCATTTTCTGCAACGACAGCATAAATTTATTTTTTGATACACAGCGAATTAATAGCCTCCTGGGCTTTCTGAAAATCTTTCGGCTCCATGACAAAAATATTGTATGAGTGAGTTATGCCATTCTGGTCGGTCCAGTTTTCTGTGTTTTTGATGTGGCAGGGGAATGTTTTGGTAAGCAAAATACTTCCATTTTCAAAATTCTCTTGAGCCCAATCAGTAAGTTTCTCTGGCCGATCATCTTCGCTTGGAAAAAATCGTACCAAAACCAATGTTTTTTCTAGTGTTGTAGCATCTAATTTTTTTGTTGTCATATGATGGTTCACCAGTGCAAAGAGATTTTTTGGGTAGAGATTAAGCGATATGCACGTTTGATAAAGAGACACTATTTCTGGTTTTAGCCCTGTAGCGGCTGTTTTTTCTGATTCATAAATATCTTGATAGGGCGCATCAATACCTCCAATAAAATTTGGTTGATATGCAGGCAGCATTTTATTGGTTTTGATAGCTTGTTCAAATTGAGCGACTGTGTCGTATATAAAAATTGCTACGGTGGCTTGTGGGTGACGCTTGCTTATAAGTTTTAAAAACGTCTGAATACATTCATGGACCAAAAAAACATTGGTAATTCGCTGAACTTCAGAAACTGCATCATTGCTCGACGCCCCTATTTTTTGCGCAGCTGAATATGTTCTTTGTGAATTGCCCAGAAAAAGAGAAAGATTGGAAGTAAGAGCTTGAGTAAAATGTTTCGAGCCTTTTACTGTTTCTAGTGCAAAATCGATTTTTCCATCACTAATCAGTATCGAATTTTTTTGTTCCTGACCAAGTACAAGCAGCCCGATATACGTGGTGTAGCTGGAATCTATGCAGTGTAGGTTTACCTGAGCGGTTGGATTATTGGTAAGAAATTGATCAATAATTAAAAAATCCGTTAAAAGAAAACCTGAGCCGATGCTGACAAAACAGACCGGTTTTTTGTTGCCTGTATTGTCAGTGCGTGCATTGTAAGATTGTTCCAGCAAGCAGCAAGCAGTCTGTTCATAGCTCGTACGTATTGATTGATCTCCAGCAGAAGCACGATTAAAAAAAGGATTACATTCGCAAGTATGGAGAGGAAACAGAATCGGCCATTTACCCAATTCTGAGCTTGAACGTGCTTGCTCAAAATCGTTAAAAAGCTTTTTTAGGGTTGGATTTGTTTTGAGACTAAACGTGGCGCCCAGTGGATTGTAGCCTTGCATGCTGACAGTTTTTGCATCAAAATTTGTTTCTATTTTTTCTAGAGCTTGTGCAAAATCAGTAAAAACTTCGCCTTGGGCGGTAGTTAACAAACAGAGTATTACTATAAGGGCTGGAATAATAATCGGAAGCGGTTTTGATAATAGGTGGTGGTTCATAAATTCTTTCTTTTTTTACCAGGGGTAAATGGGTTTGTTGAGATTTTTTTTATGTGCCCAGAGTGCAAGAGAGACATCTTTGTCATCTGGTTTTTTTGCAAAGGTGTAGTGGAGCAGAAATTGAGCTCGGTTTTTTGCAAGTTCACTGTTTGTGTTCCCAACCGCTTCTTTAAATTTTTCTTCCAGTGATTCGGGCAATATCCCAAACATCGTATGATTGGAGGAAGCGCTTCTCAGTGCGTTGAGGCAATAGACGGTAAAAAAAGAAAAGGGGCGCGCAAGCATCCACCACTCTGTTTTGTTTGTTTTTTTAATTGCAGGCGAGACGAGAATGGGAAGTCGTGATTGAGTCAACTTGACCTGTTCAACAGGTTCTTGGAAGCTGATTTCTATAGGTCCCTCATCTGCGCGTGGTAAGTAAACAAAAACAGTTTTGTCTCGCATAAAAATAAAACAGTTCCCATCGCTTGAAACTTCTTTGTACGTTATTGGTTTTGATGCCACACCCAGCAATTTTACCACTTTAGGGTGTTTTTTAAGATTAACAGAGCGCAGAGCATAGGGGCTTTTTTGGGTATGCGTACCTTTTGTTTCAAAAAACATCAGATCCCCTGTGCGAGAAAGCATTATGGAAATAAGCGGAGCTGTCGTTTCGCAGAAAAAAACTTCTCGAAGAGACGGTTGTTTTTTTGCCCAGCAGATTTTCCAGACTTTGATATAGTGTTGTAAAAATACCAGAGCTACGGTTGTTCCATCTTGAGAAAGAACGGCGTCAGAGACGGGGTGATCAAAAGTCTGAAAGAGTGGAATCTCTCCAGACTTTACAACATATTGAAAGGCCTTGGGACTTAAGTTGCCCTTCAATATAAAACGTATGTTACGAGCGGTGTGGGTAATCTTTGCAGGTTCGTTATCATTAATGGTCAGGGCAACAGAGATGTTTTGGCTTTCTTGTACAGATGAGAGAGTTGTGGCGAAAGAGCGTGTTTTTAGTGTAGATCCAAAAAATGATGTGAGTGCTGTGGTTTTTGAAAGCCAGGAACTTGTGAATAAGGTAAATAATTCTGGATTGAATACGTAATTGTGGCTGCAGACGGTACGTTGAAGCAGCGCAGTAAGGACCGGTTTAAGTGAAAAATGGGGCGGAGGTGTTTTTTCTGTGTTTAATTTTGAAAGCTTTGCAATTAATAAAAGGGTTGCTTGGCATAGTTCTGGGGTGAGTGTAGCAGTCCACTCCTCAATTACTTGTTGTTTGCAAAGAAGTTGCAAAGTGGTTAGTGGGAGTGTTTGTGGCCAAGAAAGTCCTTTTTCTAGAATAGCCCAAATAAGCGCTTTTTCTTTACAACGTGGTAGATACTGATCGGGTTCAAGATTAAGCTTTCTTAAAAGTTTCGGTGAAAACCAGTCTGGAATATGAATAGGATAAGAAGCTGCGCTGGCCAAAGTATGAGAGGTTGAAATGAGGAGATAAATCCACACTGTTTTTTTAAGCATACAACAACTCCTCTCCCGATTCACCAAGAAAATAGCTCTAAGGTAAGTATATGAAGGTGGACTTACGAAAGTCAAAGAAAGCGGGTATGTATTAAGCCTTAAATTTAAGCAGTTTGTGATTTGATAAGGGCACTGATGAGGAGTTCGGGACCGCCTTCAAGTCGTTTTGAGCGTTCGATATCACCTAAATAAATCTCTGTTGTTGAAGGTGCGGTATGCCTCATGGCAAGTTGTACTTCATATAAGGATGCACCTGCAGAAATTGCAAGAACGCCGAAAGTATGTCTGAGTGAGTGAGCGGTTAATCGCTTGCTATCAAATCCTGCTGCACGCAGCCTTTTTTTTATAATGCGCGAAAGTGAAAAAACGGTCAGAGCTTTGTTAAAATTACGGTCACTTACCGACGCAAAAAGGGGCAGCTGTGCACTGGTTAAGGTTCGCTTTTCAAGGTAGATAAGAAGTGGTGCAAGGGCCTCTTGAGTGACAATAACAAAGTCATCTTTTCCGTCTCGCCCTTTTCCTCGAACCCATAAAACAGCCGTTGCATCGCCAGCTTTACCTCTCATTTCAAGATCAGAAACTAGAGCGCGCTTAATTTCGATAAGCCGCAGCCCTGTTCTAAAAAGAAGATTAATAAGGGCGAAATCACGGAGATCTTGTAAATTTTTACCTGGAATAGCGGCGAGCAACTGGGTCATTTGAGGGATAGTGAGCGCATTTTTTTGGTGCGCTTTAATAAGGCGTCGCGCCCCTTTGATCCCTTTTGCAATATTGGGATAATATTTCATACTTTCAGTCCACTCAAAAAATCGACGGACAGCGACAAGGTAGTTTGCGCGCGTAAATGGTTGGAGTCCTTTTTGGTCGAGCCATTCTTTAAAAGCCAAAATAGTTTCTCGTGATGGACTTGCTACCTGTTGTTTTTCAAACCAAGCAAAAAATTGTTGCAGTGCACTTTTATAGGTTTTTTTGGACGAAAGGGCGACGTCTTGAGACGCAATAAATTGGTCAATCAGTTTTGTAAAACGCTCGCTTTTTGATACAGCGATATTTTTGACAGTACTCTCGGTTTTTGTAGGATGTTTCATGCTTTTACTACTCTCTTGCCAATAGGCTTCTTGTTATGCGTTTCTTTTATCAGTTTTGCATGAATTACCTGATTTGGTCAATGAATTCACAATTCTATTAAAAAGAGCATAGAGTTCTGCAACCGTAAAGGTAAGTCAACAAATTAGGAATTGTTGACTTACTTATCCTTCGCTTTGTTTAGAAAATTATTTTTTTAGATTCCTGCAAGACGCTTTGGATAGGTTTTAACCGCATGTTGAATTCTCAAATCTTCGAGAATCTTTTTTGCGTCAGGCAATTTTAAAAACTTATCTTTTGCATAAGCGTCTTTACATTCCTTTAGATTAACACGTAGTATTTGGCTCAATTTATAACTCGTTTCAGGAACAACACTTAAAAACTTCTTAAGCTTAGCGGCAAGTTTTTGCGCAATTTCAGTGTAATTGTAGGAAAAATCTTTTTGTGATTTAAGATACAGTCGCATTAAAAATACGTCGATCGCTTGATCAAGAGCCTTTTTAACAGTTGGTTTTCTTTGACGGTCTGTGTCGCTATATATCAATTTTCTAAGGGTAATATTGTCCATAAAATGCTTGCCATCAATTTCTGCAACCGTAAGCGGTGGAAGGTCTTTCTCCTCAAACTCGGAATGGATAACGTCTTGCTCTAGAACCCTTTTAAGCATTTTTGCCAACTCTTCTATCTTGTTTTCCCTTATGTATTGAAAAGCAAGTTCCCCATCGTTACTAAAAAGCATCGGTCCACTAAAAAGCATCTGTCCAAATACGCTCAAGCCTGTTATTAAAAAAAATTGGTATGTTTTATTCATACACTTCTCCTAAAAAATTATAAATCCCCCAAGGGCTGTCCGTCGCCCTCTAGTTTAAGCTTAGCAAATCGGCAAGTGAAAAAGCTAATGTAAGGCCATCCCCGCCTCTGATGTCGCATAATTTATTATTATTTTCTTTTTCTTCTTAATTTTATCGCAAAATTTGCTTCAATATATAAATTATCAACTCTTCTCTGTAAAACAGTCCAGTTTTGATTTTTAAGCGTGTTTTTTTCCGAGTAGTTTCAAAAAAGAGACGAGCTGCTAAAATAAGGAGACCATGGAGAAAGTTTTAAAACTTTCTCCATGGTCTGAAAAAAATTTGTTTGTTCAAGAGATTAAGATTGAAACCTAAAAAATTACTGTTTCTTTAGAATTTCAATTATATCTCTTAATGTTTTCAATGCAATTTCTTTGTCTTCATTTCCGAGCTTAAATGTTTTTAGCTGAAGGTCTTTAAGATTACTTTTTGCAAATTCAAGAAGCGTTAACCCACCGCTACTCTTAATGTTAAGATCAGCTCCTTTTTCAATAAGATACTTAACCGCATCAAGCTTTCTGTGCAAAATCGCTACCTCTAAAGGAGTCTTTCCCATGTCATTCGTTGCATTAATAAGCATTGGATAGGCTATAAGAAGCTCGTCCATTGCCTTAAAAATCCTTGCTTTTGGAGAGTTGATTACGAAATATTGGAATCTAAGAATTTTATTTTCTGGTGGCTGACTGCTCTCAATTTTAGTCAGTACCGGTTTTTTTTCGGTTAAAATTTTAATAATCTCCTGCAATTTTTCCATCTCATTTTTATTGCGTTCAAGTTCAATTTTAACATCTGCAAGAACCTTCTCTGCTAATTTAGGAAGAGCACGACCTTCATCATCCTTTACATTAAGATCCGCACCATTTTTTATAAGATAATTAAGAATCTCAGGTTTTTTAGCGTAAATTGCTGTCTGCAAGGGAGTCTTACCCATTACATTTTTTTCATTTAAAAGTGTTGGATTTTCAAAAAGCATCTTTTCAAATCCCTCAAAATTATTTAGGTATATAAAATTACTAAGTGCCAAACTCTTTTTGGATGTCTGATCTGATGCTTTTGTGCTACCAGCGCCCACCAATAGTCCTGCGACCAAGAGACTCAATGAGAGTCTTTGTATAGATTTTATCTTCATACTACGTCCTTCCTATTATAATTAAACTACGTCCATCTATATATTTTAGCATAGCGGACTTAATACTCAAATTGCAATAAACACCTGTTTCTTATCTTATACACGAGTGAGTGAGAGACAAGAAGCTAAAATATCGGTACACTAGAAAAAGTGCTCACTGATAATAAGTTATTCATAAAAGCCATGAGTTTTTAATGTTTTCGATTTTATTTCTTTATACTATTTGCGCCTCAACCTTTACGCTCTCCAAAGCGACTCTTGCCTATGCACATCCAATTTTCTACATTGGATTTCGTATGTTGTTTGCGGGAATTCTTTTATTAGGTTGGTCTTTTTTCACTGGATCTTATAAAAAACCAACAGGGAGTGACTGGTGGCTTCTGGCTCAAGTGGCAATTTTTTCAGTCTGTATTGCCTATATTGGCGATCTCTGGTCACTCCAATTTTTGATGAGTTCAGAATCAGCTCTTATTTTTAATCTTTCACCATTTGCCGCCGCATTTTTCTCCTATTGGTGGTTTGGAGAAACAATGACAACAAAAAAATGGCTTGGTTTGGGAATTGGGCTTGGCTCACTTTTGCCATTACTTCTTCATGGTTCGAGTCTGTCATTTACAAATTTCTCTGAACGGCTACTGCCCATCGCAGTTCTTATGATAGCCGTCATAAGCTCTTCCTATGGTTGGATTGTTATTCGAGAACTTATTAAAAATAGAGGGTTTTCGTCCTCATTTATTAATGGGTTTGGTATGAGTTGTGGTGGATTGGTGACATTTGCGATTTCCTGGCTTTTCGAAAGCTGGTCACCATCGCCTGTTGTTTCATGGCACAACTTTCTTATGCTCGTCACCGCAACGGTAGTGGTTGCCAATATTATTTTTTCTAATTTTTATACGATACTCTTAAAGCGCTACACCGCTACACTCTTGTCGCTTTCAGGGCTTATGTGCCCACTGATTGTGGCATTTTTTGGATGGTTCTTTTTAGGAGAACCATTAACCCCAACCCTTGCTCTTTCAGCACTCTGCGTGAGCGTGGGAATTACGCTTTTTTATCACGAAGAATTGCTACAGGGATATGCAAAATAAAAGCAGGACGATTTTTAGGTCGTCCTGCAAAACATCTTCAGCGATTTTACTCAGGTGAGTTTGTGAACTTAAACTCAACGTCATGAAGAAGCGCTTGGAGCCAATAACTTACTATAACGTAAAGATCTGGTGCCAATTGGAACTTATGGGAACCATTGCCGGCAGGAATTGATATCCAGTCTGCGTCAGTTTCTGTTCTTTTTACATCACGCACCATAAAACGCAATCCGACGCCGCTCTTGAATTGAACAACACAGAGTACTTCTGGGTATTTCTTGTCCGTTGAGGTAAATACTGCACGGTATTCTTGATTTGTATCATCTCCAAAAATACCTTTACGTGAAATGTGGTACACGCTCGTATGTCCCACCCCAGGCTTAATAGTACTGATGATCTCTTTTGTTTTTGGGTTTTGGTTCATCCAGATATCTTTTGTACTATTTTTTACAAAAACTTCGGTTTCCCAAAAACCGGCTTGAACTAAAGGAACTGCCAACAATACAATTGCCAACGCTCCCATCGCTATAATTAACTTCTTCATACGGATCTCCTTTTTTAATGTATCGAACAAATGAGCCTTCTGGGGCCTTCTATTTTATGTTACAATATTTTATATTCAGATTGCAATACTTTTATAAGATTTTATTGTATTTCAACAGGAAGAACCGAATTTATCGCAAAATCGATATCCTGAATTCCCGCTTGCACGTAATAAGATACTTTAACAAAAAGGTTCTTCCCGACCCCAAAAACAAAGGTCCCATTTCCCGTAGGAATTGAAATCCAATCTCCGGTAGTTTCAGTTTTTTTCTCATCACGCACCATAACCCTGAGTCCATGTAATTCACTAAAGCTCACAGCAATCAGTAGTGTTGGATATCCCTCGGCAACAAACTTTGCACGATATTCTTGGTCTGAATCTTTGCCAAGAAGGCCTTTTCGTGAAATGGTGGCGATATTTTCACGTGATTGAAGCAGAATTGGTTTATGCAGAAGTGTATCAGTCCAAACTACATGAGTGTTATTTTTTAAAAAAATGCCTGTTTTCCAAATGCCCGCATTAAGTGCAGGAGAAAATACCAAGAGGCTAAGAGCCATGCCAATAAGGTAAATACTTTTTTTCATAGTGCTCTCCATTTTCACTTATATTTTTGATTGGCTGAATACAAAGTAAGTATGCCATACTCCAATTACAATTTGCAATAAAACTCTCGAAAAAATCCAAAAATCTCTCTCACACCGCTCATCCCGAGTGACCCGAAGGGTTGTATCGAGGGAGAAAAGCGGTAGATAGTTTTTTGTTTTTTAGAGTTAATAAAATCACTGTATCACCACGCTCCCTCGATACATTTCCTCCTACGTCGGAAACACTCGGGATGAGTGGGTCGTATCGAAGTATGTAATAATAAGATATCTACTTATTTCACATTTCCCTTCGATACATTTTGACTAACGTCAAAACACTCAGGGTAAACTCTTACGCTGGAGCTACTCGATGTGCCTGAGGCTCGAGCTCCGAAACTTTTCTTCTGCCATTTTTCTTGCCTTTCTGTTCACCTCAGAGCCCCAAACTCAGTGTAAGCGGCGTTGGCGGATACAGCACCATGAACAGTGGAGAAGTAAGTGGAGAAGTAATCAGATTTTTGTAAGCGCGTGTGTAAAATCAGCAAAAAGCGTTTCTTGGCCCAGTTGCGACTGAATTGATTTTTCTAAGTCACGCAAAGCGTTAAGTTCAGAATCTAAGGTTGTTTTATCAGAGCGTGTACTTGGGTAAATAACAAGATAAACATCGAGTCCAAACTTCTTAATAATCTGAACAAACCATGGCTCCTTGAGAATACCCACAATCCATTCAATTTTATTATGAAAAGCGCCCGCCCCAACAAGGGTCAGAAAGACCTTTTTTTGCTTTTTGTTAGTATCTTTTGTTTGAAGCACCCGCAATGCGGCCGCCAACATAGTGCCTTCGTAAGCAGCTTTTAAAAGGATTTTTGCATTTGCATTTTGTAGTTCGTCAGAAGTATTTTCCAGTCTTAATGCAGCGGTAAAAACCTGGTCAATTCGTATCAAGTCTTTGGGTTTACTGAGATCAAGCCGGCTATTAAAAATAAAAAATGGTTCTCGGCCTTTTTTAACAATATAGCGATTTTCCATAAACGTAATACGCGCCTGAGCGTCAGGATTATTTTTGGAAAAACCGCCAGAAAATTCTTTTGAATAACAACCATAATAACCACTGGTAACAACAACGTTTGAATGCAAGCCTACTGCGACAGCATCACCATCTTCTTTTATCAGAGCGGGTGAAATTTTAAAAACAGTTCCACTACGGCCTGGTTTGTTATTCATGGTGATTTTGTTAGACAATCCTTCAAGCAAGTTGATTGGCTTCAAACAATATTTACGGATAATAGTGGCACCCATGGTTGCCAATGCAGCATTTTCACCCTGCGTAGGCGTATATTGCATTGTCTCAAGATACCTTCCAAAATCTTTATCATTTAACCCCATACCACCTTCCAAAGCATTAAACGTCGAAGCGATTTGGAAAAGAGCACCCGGATTGGTTTCTTGAAGATAAGCAATATCAGTCTGTTTTAAAGCTTCTTGCCAACCCTCTTTTTCTTTTATTGCATAACCATCAATAAGATGAAATCTCCCAGGAACAGAGGGATTAAAGAGTTCTTGTACCTTAAACTTAAGTTTTTCAATCTTAAAAGTACTAAAACGTGAGCCACAGAGTGCATTCCATCCTGGATTTTTTTTAATAGAAGGATTTGTTTTGACAAATCCTTCAGGAGATTTTTTTAGTTCATTTAAAAGAGGGCACAATTGCCATAAAGGCTCTTCGGTTAGACTAAAATTACGAAATTTTGCTTCATAAAAGCCCATGACATCAAAAAAACAGTCCACCCTAAAAAGACGATTGTTGTTCTTATCTTCTAATACCCATTGATGACTTACAATTGGCTCTTCCATCACTGGATATAAGAAGGAAGACAAGAAGCAACAACAGGCTGCCAAGAATATACCACCTATTTTAGTCATGAGAGACCCTTCTCTGGTTTGAGCTAAACTTAATAACCTTACTGTAATAGCTCCACAATTATAAATACAATGGTTCTCTGAAGTTTTACAAATCTTGACGGCTTATCACAAATCATGGCACACTGCTGCCAGTCCCTTGCGTCAACAACAAAGGGCATTTAGGGCCTTTAAGGAAGAAAAGCATTATTTATGAAAAAACAGATGCCGTATGCACAAACAGTAGAAGAAGTCTTGAAAACGCTTACCGTTTCTCCAGAAAATGGTCTTTCACTCGATAGAGTACAAGAACGGAAAGAGCGCTATGGCCTTAATGATCTTCCTCATAAACCGCAAAGGTCATTTATATACCTTGTTTTTGATCAATTCAATAACGCCTTTTCTTACCTCTTAGTAATCGCAGCTTTCTTAAAGCTTTTTATCGAAGGCTACCGTGATGCACTTTTTATTTTTATCGTCATCATTGTGAGCGCAATTGTCAGCGCTTTTCAAGAAGGTCGTGCTTCAAAAATTCTTGAAAAGCTACGCAGTTTTATACGTACCGAATGCGTTGTCGTACGTGATGGACGCAAATATGTCGTTGACCAGACCGAGCTTGTTCCTGGCGATATTATCATTCTTCTTGAAGGGAACCGGATCCCAGCCGATGCGCGCCTCATAGAAAGCTCTCTTTTTAAAGTCGATGAATCCGCTTTAACCGGGGAATCTGCGCTTGTTTTAAAAAATGCGGCCATTATTATCGACCACGAAGTCCCGCTATTCGACCAAAAAAACATGGTATTTATGGGTACAACGGTTATGACGGGCCATGCAAAAGCAGTTGTTGTTGCAACGGGTATGGAAACACTCCTTGGCACCCTCCATGCTCCACTCTCCCGCCCAGAAATGGACATGCCGCTTAAGCGTGACCTTAAAAAGCTCTCAAAGTTTCTCCTCATCGCCGCATGTTCAATCACCCTCTTATTTATTGTTATTGGCTACCTCTTTGGTAAAGATATCAACGAACTTATTTTTACGATGACGTCGTTGTTGGTTTCTATTGTTCCTCAAAGTATTCCCATTGTATCAACCATTATCATGGCTCAAAATGCCTTTCGTATGGCACAGGTTAATGTGCTCGTCAAAAAACTACAGGCAATCGATGCGCTTGGTCGAGTTCAAGTTCTTGTTGTCGACAAAACGGGAACCCTCACCAAAAACGAACAGATCATTACGACCGTCTTAACGGGTTCTACTACGTACAACATAACTGGAAGTGGCTATAGTCCTGAAGGTGAAATTTGGCAGAGAGAGACCAAAATTATCAGACCGTCAGAAGAAGCCGAACTGAAGCATATAGCTCTTGGGGCAGCGCTTTTAGATAACTCAGAAATTACGGTAGACCAAGTAACGGGGCACGCAAGCGTACGGGGAGAACCACTCCAGGCGGCGCTTGGTGTTTTTGCGGCAAAAGCGGGGGTGAATAAGACCGAAGTACAGAAATTGTACTCTAAACTTGATGAAATTCCTTTTGATACGACAACTCGTCTCCATTTAGCCCTTTTTCAAAAAGGCGCAGAGACACCACTTCTTTTTGCCTTAGGCGCTCCAGAAGCAGTGCAAAAACTCTGTCTTTCACCCGATATGAGTAAAGAAGAGGGCAGTACTCAGCTGCTTGCCGAAGGCTATCGTGTTTTAGCGATTGCGTTGAGAGAAGCTCCGGACGAAGCAAGAATTACAGGAGTGCAAAAAGGATTTACCTGCTTAGGGCTTTTTGGGATGTCGGATACTCTTCGCTCTGATGCTGCTGAAGCAATTGCAGATATTAAACAGCTGGGTGTTCAAGTTGTTGTTGCTACGGGCGATCATCCTATTACAGCGTTTCATGTAGCAAAACAGATTGGTCTTGAGCAACCGCTCGAAGCAATTATTGAAGGGAAAAACCTTGCGTCACTTTCTGATGCAGAATTGCAAAAAACCAGCATTTTAGCGCGCGTCACCCCACAGGACAAGTATTCCATTGTAGAGCGGTACCACCAGGCTGGCTTTATGGTGGGAATGACTGGAGATGGTGTCAATGATGTGCCCGCGCTTGCGCTTTCTGAGGTAGGTATTGCCTTGGGGCGCATGGGGACAGATCTTGCAAAAGAAGCTGCAAATATTATTCTTTTGGATGATTCACTTGCAACGATCAAACAGGGCATTCTTCTTGGACGTCATGCGTTTGCGATTATGCGCCGGGTGCTTCTTTTTGTTTTAGCAACGAGTGGTGGAGAGGTATTTACGCTTGCATTTGCGCTCTTTTTAAATCTTCCACTTCCGCTTTTAGCGACTCAGATTCTCTGGATTCATATGCTTACTGACGGACTTCTTGATATTGCCTTGGGGATGGAACCACCCGATTATGAAGAATTACAAAAGCCGATCACTCGACAAGCCGTTGTTGACCAATCACTTGCCCGTATTTTTATTCTCACATCTCTCCCTATCGCCCTTGCAACGCTCAGTCTTTTTTGGTGGTACTGGTGGTACAGTGGCGAGGGCCTGATAAAAGCACGGACAATAGCGCTTACAGTGTTGGCAATGTGCCAATGGTGGAACGCATGGAACTGTCGTTCTGAAAAAAAGTCTCTTTTTACACTCCGCTTCTTTGGCAATCGCTGGCTTTTAATTTTGACGAGTCTGGTGGCGATTGCACAATATGCAGCTATTTCGTGGAAGCCACTACAGAACATGCTTTCGACTACAAGCCTCTCTTGGGCTGAAATTGGTCTCTGCTTTTCAGTTTCGACCATCGTGTTAGTAGTCGATGAACTTCGTAAATTTTTTACACGTATAGAATAGGTTCTTTTCCCCGGTGGACTTTCTTTTAATTTCTGTTATTATAAATAATATTGGAAATTAATACCTCTTTTATAGGTAGACCTGAGGTAAAATAAGATTTTTGAGAAGGCCTTGTGTGGAGGATTTTTTGTGAATATAAAATATATAGTTTTTGCATGTGCACTTTTTGTGAGTCTTGGATGTCTCAAAGAGATCAATGCCACTTTGATAGGACCTTGGTACGGTAGACAAGGGGTGTATGAATTCAAGAATAAAGCTACAACAAAAGATTTAAAAGAATTAATTAAAGTTAAAGGCTCTGAGATAAAAGAACTTAATCTTTGTTGGTGTAAGAATATAGATCTTACACCAATAGACTGGGAAAACTGCAAAAACCTAGAAAGGCTTGATCTTGATCTTAGTTTTCCTGATGTTACAGCATCGGGCCTGCAGAAAATTCTTATGGCATGCTTAAATTTAAAAAAACTTGATCTTTGTTGGCATGAAAGATCGACTAAATATCGTAGAAGATATGCGTCTAAAAAGGACATTGAAAAGCTTAAAAAAGATCTTGAAACAGAGGTGCAGAAACTTGATAGCAAGGCTTCAACAGAGGCTTTAAAAGAATTAATTAGAGGTCCTGAATTAGAAACGCTTAGCACAGTTGTAACAACAACAAAAGATTTAAAAGAATGGATTGAAATTGAAGGCTCTGTGAGCAAAGAACTTAATCTTTGTTGGTGTAAGAATATAGATTTTACGCAAATAGACTGGGAAAGCTGCAAAAACCTAGAAACGCTTTCGCTCCGCGATTCTAATATTGAAGCATTTGGATTACAAAAAATTCTTACATCATGCTTGAGTTTAAAGGAGCTTAATCTTGACTGTTGTAAGAATATAGATTTTACACAAATAGACTGGAAAAACTGTAAAAAACTAAATTTATTAAAAGATCTCAATCTTCGTCAAACAAATATTCACCCTACCGAACTTAGAAAATTTATCAACCTGCTATCGTTTGATAATCAATTTCTAAAATTAAACCTGAACGGCTGCAAAAATTTGGGGCACAATACTAATTTGCAAAATGAGTATAAAAGCAGAGATGATTATTCTACTTTTATTACAGATTTGAGCAAAGCAGTAGCAGAGGATCACTCGTGGTTTGCAAAAAAATGGCAAGCATTGTTACCATCGTGGAAATGGGCAATGGGGGTAGGTGCAGTCGTTATTCCGTTAATTGGTGCGCTTATCTTCTACAAGAGATCTCAAACGATTCAAAACTTCAGCAGTGCACTCTGGCATCGGTTGCCGAGCTTTTTAAAGAGACAAAAAACCGTTAATCAGCCTCTTATTGCTCAAAATAGATTCAAAATATAAAATGTGGAGAATAAATCATGAATAAGAAATATATCGTTTTTGCGCTTGCGCTTTTTGCCTGCTTTGGATCAATTGACAAGATTAACGCGGGTGAAAATAAATTTTATAAGATCGAAGATGGAATTTATCGGAAACATGAAAACGAAACAACAGAAGGGTTGATAAATTTTATTAACAATGATGGTGATAAAACAGAAAGTCTCGATCTTTCTTGGTCGGAAGTAATAGATTTTGCAAACTCGAAGATTAACTGGGCTCAGTGCAAAAAACTAAAAACGCTCGACCTTTCTCACACAAAAATCAAAGATTCTGAGTTGCAAAAGATTATTAAAGAGTGCCCTACGCTTAAAAAAATCAATCTTTTAAATTGTGTTGCCATAAAGGGGTCAGATCTAGTCTGGACTAATTGCATGAATTTAAAAGAACTTCGTCTTGACTGTACTTCAATATCTGATACTGGACTGCAAAAAATCACAAAGCCAGAAGTGCTTTATCTTAATTATACAAAAATTACTGATAGTGGATTACAAAGCATTCTTGCAAATTGTAAAAACCTAAAAAAGCTCTCGCTCAATGGGTGCAAGGCATTGATATTTAATAAAGATTTAGACTGGAAAAATTGCGGAGCTCTGGAAGAGCTTTATCTTGGAGAAACAAAAATTACTGATGGTGGATTGCAAGGCATTCTTACAAATTGTAAAAATCTAAAAACGCTCTCACTTTTTGCATGCAAGGCGTTAGAATTTGATAAAGATTTAGAGTGGAAAAACAGCGGGAATCTAGAAAAACTTAGGCTTTGGTCTACAAATATTACTAATAAAGGCTTACAAAAAATTCTTACGCAGTGTTCTAAGCTTAAAGAACTATCTCTTACTGCCTGCGGCAACTTAGAATTCGAAAAATTTGAAGACTTCAACTGGACTCTTTGTAAAAATCTAGCGAAGCTCGATCTTGTTCGTACAAATATTACTGCTGCAGGATTGAAAAACCTTCTTGATGGGTGTACAAACCTCAAAGAACTCAATCTTAATTCATGTAAAAAATTGGATGAAAAATATCGCCAGGAATATAAGACTCAAAAAGACATTGAGCAGCTCAAGAAAGATCTCGGTATAGAAAACCCGAAATCATTGCCCACTAATCCAACACAAAAGCCGTTCTGGCTGGTAGCAAAATGGCAGGCTTTACCAACGCACTGGAAATGGGCAATTGGAGTAGGCGCAGTCGCCATACCAGTTATTGGCGCATTTATCTTCTACAAAAAAACTCACACTATTCAAAAACTCAGCAGTGCAATTTGGCGTCGGTTGCCGAGCTTTCTAAAGAGACAAAAAACCGTTAATCAGCCTCTTATTACACAGCACCTTTATAAAATATAAAATGTGGAAGAGCAAATCATGAATAAGAAATATATAATTTTTGCATTCGCGCTTTTTGTGTGTTTTGGATGTCTCAAAGATCTTAATGCGAGTGAAATGGTTCAACAGGTCGAAGCTGGAGTGTATGAGCTCAAGGCAGAAGCTTCAACAGAAGATTTGAAAAAGTTCATTGAAAAAGAAGGCGCTAAAATAGTAGAACTTAGACTTCCTTTCTGTAAAAATATAGATTTTACGCATAAAGATATTAACTGGTCCCTGTGCAATCTCGAAAGACTTAATCTTGGTTTTACAAATATTACGAGTAAAGGCTTACAAAAAATTCTTACGCAGTGTTCTAAGCTTAAAGAACTCTGTCTTTCTTGTTGCATCGGCTTAGAATTCGAAAAATGTGAAAACTTTAACTGGGCTAATCTAGAGGCGCTCGATCTTGTTGGTACAAATATTACTGCTGCAGGATTGAAAAACCTTCTTGATGGGTGTATAAACCTCAAAATACTCCATCTTGATTTTTGTAAAAAATTGGATGAAAAATATTGCCAGAAATATGAGACTAAAGAATCTATTGTAGAACTCAAAAACAACCTCAAGAAAGATCTCGAAGAAGCCCCAAAATTAGAGTCTGTCGGAGTAAAAAAGAACTGTTCGTATCCGCCGCTGCCACAGTTTATTCAGTGGACACATACTAACAAAAATAGCGAAAAAATAGTTCAAAAAAAGCAAGAGCGCTCTTGGTTAGTTGCAAAATGGCAAGCACTACCAACGCACTGGAAATGGACAATTGGCGTAGGTGCAGTCGCCATACCAGTTATTGGTGCACTTATCTTCTACAAAAAATCTCACACTATTCAAAAACTCAGCAGTGCACTCTGGCGTCGGTTGCCAAGCTTTTTAAAGAGACAAAAGACCGTTAATTTGCCTCTTATTGCTCAAAACAGATATCAAATATAAAATATGGAGAATAAATCATGAATAAGAAATATATAATTTTTGCATTCGCACTTTTTGCCTGCCTGGGTGGGCTCAAAGACATCAACGCTGGTGAAATGGTTGAAATAGATTTTACAGACCCAAAGATTGACTGGAGTAAATGCAAAAATATAGAAAAACTCAATCTTTTTTATACAGATATTACTGCTGAGGGATTAAAGAAGATTCTCACCGGCTGCCCAAGCTTAACAGAACTCAATCTTTCTGGATGTGAAAAGATAGATTTCGCAGACCTAAAGATTGATTGGAGTAAATGCAAAAATCTAAACAAATTAAATCTTTCTTTTACAGATATTACTACTGAGGGATTAAAG
>Ga0209417_1002830_pt1 | contig 25122 bp, 17 predicted proteins | sample RifGroF2_FD_184002 | JGI IMG/M metagenome (GOLD analysis project Ga0209417, IMG submission 184002) | Groundwater microbial communities from Rifle, Colorado, USA - Groundwater F2 (SPAdes) (version 2) | ecosystem: Environmental > Aquatic > Deep subsurface > Groundwater | place: Rifle, Colorado... | reverse complement strand
AATATGTAACAGATTTGGCTTGTTTTTTAACAAAATATACCTCAGATGGAACACAAAGCTATTATTATGCGATGAAAGGCTACGAGTCCACTGGAGGCGAAGGTTCTATTACTCTTGATGCAAGTGGTAATCTATATTATTTTAACAGATTTACGGGAACAAATGTTGACCTTGATCCTACAGCCGGAACAAGGCTGGCTACTTCAGCGGGAAGTGGTACCTACGATGCTTTCATAGCCAAGTTTACTGCATCTACAGGAGCTTTTCTATGGGCAAAAACATTCGGGGGGACGAGTTTCGAAGAGACTTACAACATAGAAACAGACGGAACTTATCTTTATGTTTGTGGGGGTTATTCATCTGTTACAGATTTCGACCCGGATGCAGGTATTCAAAATAGGACTCCTGTTGGTAATTATGATATTTTTGTTGCCCGCTATCTCTGCACCACAGGAGCATATAATTATGCTTATTCTTTTGGTGGATCTGACAATGAAAGAGGCTATAATATAAAATTAGATGGAAATTATCTTTACTTCGCAACACAATATACCGGAACAATAGATTTTGATCCAAATGCAGCTACTTACAACCTGACGTCTGCTTCCGGAGGAACGAGTTCTTCCATGGCGCTATTAAGAATGGACAAGAGCAATTTGGCTGTTTCATGGGGCTATAATGTACCATTTAATACTAATAGGCCTTCAATGGCCATTTCCGGAACAACATTCCTAATTTCCGGTACAGTACCGACAGGAACTTTTGATTTTAACCCCGGAGCCGGTGTTAATAATATTACCGGCACAGGATGGACGGGAGCTGTTTTGTCTTTAAACTCTGACCAAAGTTTTAATTGGGTTGTTAAAGCATCGGAGCCAGCTTCTTCTTCTTACTACAAATCAATTTGCGCAGACAATACAACCGGGTTCTATTATGCAACAGATTTTGAAGTGTCTGTGGTAGTTGACCCTGCGGGAAACTCTACTTCATTAACGGTTGGAGCCTGGGGTGGCGATGCTTTTTTTTCTCACTGGAAAACATGTACCCCCCCTACAGCTGCTAGTTCTGCAAGTGCAAGTCCGGCAACTATTTGCTCCGGCTCTTCTTCTTCTATAAGTTTATCAGGAGGCTCATTGGGTTCAAATTCAACATGGCAATGGTATAGTGGCAGTTGTGGTGGTACTTCTGTAGGCACAGGAACAAGTATTTCTGTTAGCCCGACTTCTACTACAACATATTATGTTCGAGCTGAAGGCACATGTGGGACTACTGCTTGTGTGAGTACTACGGTTACTGTAAATTCAGCACCTGCTAACGATAATTGCGCCAATGCTATTAATATTGGAGCTCTGCCATACACGAGTGCTATTATGAGTAATGCCTGTGCAACAAATGATGTCCCTGCTTCTACATGCGATGGTCCTTATAAAAATATCTGGTGGAAAGTTACCGGAATTTGTGGAACAATGACCGCCAATACTTGTACTGGCAATACAAATTTTGACAGTGAGATTGCAGTATTCACTGGTGCTTGTGGCAGCATGACTCAGGTTGGCTGCAATGACGATGCCTGCAGCTTGCAATCATCTGTTACATGGACTGCAACAGCAAGTACAATATATTATATTTCGGTCGGGTCATATTATAGCGGCGGTGCAACAGGGAATATTCAATTAAATGTTACATCTTCCCCCTATACGTCTTCAACAGCTCCTGCATCAATAACAGGAACTCCATCTGCTTGCTCAGGTGGCAGCACGACATTATCGGTCAGCGGAGGTTTTTTAGGAACCGGGGCCTCCTGGAAATGGTATACTGGTTCATGTGGAGGCACGGCTGCCGGAACAGGAGTCAGCATTTCAGCAAGCCCTACTGTACCCACAACTTATTTTGTCCGGGCTGAAGGAACTTGTAATACCACAGCCTGTGTTAGTGTTACGGTAACACTAAATGCACGGCCATTAGCGGTAATAACCGGAACCAGTACTGTATGTTTAGGCAATACATCAACGCTATCAGCAGCAACATCAGTAGCAGGAAGCGGAAGCATCACAGGATATCAGTGGTGGTATGATAACGGAATCACAAATACAGCAATCAGTGGAGCAACAAGTGTAACATATTCTGCTAGTTTGCCCGGCAGCTATTCTGTAGTGATTACAGACAGTAATGGATGTGCTTCGGTTACTTGTCCTTAATTTTTTTTCAGCATTTAAAAAATAAATAAATATGAAATCATATAAACCTAACATAAAAACGCATTTTATCCTTTGGAGGAAAATAAATGCTTTTATGATTCCTTTATTAATGGTAATAATGTTCTTTTCATGTGTTAAAACAAGTCAAGGGCAAAATGTTTCAACTTATTCTTTTACGCAAACAACAGGGACCTATAGTTCGATTGGAGGAACGGGTCTGACACTCCAGTCTGGAAGTGTTGATGACGGTTATTATTCATATGCCCCTATTGGTTTTACGTTCAATTATCATGGTGCCAATTTTACCCAGTTTTCAGCGAATACTAACGGTTGTATTTATTTTGATAACCAAACGACAGGTTATTCTTTAAGTTCTTATGCAAACTGTATAGCATATTGCGGGGGCGACGGGAAAGTAAATTCTACGCCCATATACGCAACAACTGGTACATCTCCAAGCAGGGTGTTAACTATTCAGTTTACATCTTGGTATATTTATTACAGCTCAACCACCAATTATGTAAGCGTTCAGGTTAAATTGTACGAAGGAACTAATGTCATTGAAGTTATTTACGGACCCTCTGCAAGGGCAACTACATATACAAGGCAGGTTGGTTTAACAGGAGCAACAACAGGTGATTTTGCTGTCAGAACTTCAACAACAAGCTGGGCGACATCTTCTACTGCTGGTACGAACAATCAAACAATGACTTGGTCAACATCTTACTACCCTGCCAGCGGACAGATCTACAGATGGAGTCCTCCGCTTCCAGGAGACAATTGCTCAAATGCTCAGGATTTGGCTGGTCTAACTAGTCCCTATAGTGGCACAACCATCGGTTATGCAGATGATATAAGTATTTGTAAAACCGGAGCACCAGACCGTATTTTTTATATTAATGTTCCGAATGGCTATATCATTGATATATGGGAATCCTCGAACGGTTATGATGAATATGAATATATGGGATATGGTGCTTCCTGCCCTGGCGCACAAATTACCTGTTGGGATAATGATGTTCTCTCTCATAATACCTGGACAAATAGTACTGGATCAACCCAGACAGTTTGGTATATTCAGGATGGGTATAGCAACTATTCCGGAACATTTAATCTACAATGGACGTTAACTTCTCCATGCACCCCTCCCGCTGCTGTAACCGTAAGCGGAGGCACTACACAATGTGGAGGTTCTGCAACACTTACAGCTTCTGGTGGAACTGGTGGAACAATTTACTGGCAGGGTACAACAAGTGGAGGAACATCTTTGGCTACCCCATCAACGTCTCAATCAGTAAGCACATCAGGCACTTATTATTTCAGATCTTATAATTCAAGTGGCGGTTGCTGGGGAACACAAGGCAGTGCAACGGTAACGATTAATACAGTACCGGCAGTTGTGACAGTAAGCGGTGGCATCACTCAATGCGGAGGTTCTGCTACCCTGACAGCCAGTGGTGGAGCTGGAGGCACAATATATTGGCAGGGTACAACCAGTGGAGGAACATCAACAGTGAATTCAACGAATCCTCAATCAGTAAGCACATCAGGCACTTATTATTTCAGATCTTATAATTCAAGTGGCGGTTGCTGGGGAACACAAGGCAGTGCAACGGTAACGATTAATACAGTACCGGCAGTAGTAACAGTGAGCGGTGGTGGAACATTCTGTGGAAGTAGAACTCTAACCGCCAGTGGTGGTGCAGGAGGAACTGTTTACTGGCAGGGAACAACAAGTGGAGGAACATCTACAGCTACCCCTTCCACTTCTCAATCTGTAAGCACATCTGGCACCTATTATTTCAGATCTTATAATTCAAGTGGTGGATGCTGGGGGACACAAGGCAGTGCTACAGTGACAATCAATACAATTCCAACAGTAGTAACTGTAAGCGGTGGTGGAACGTACTGTGGTAGTACAACTCTAACAGCAAGTGGTGGAACAGGAGGCACAATATATTGGCAAGGCACAACGAGTAATGGTACCAGTACAGCTACCCCTTCAACTTCTCAATCAGTAAGCTCCTCTGGCACTTATTATTTCAGATCTTATAATTCTTCCGGTGGTTGCTGGGGAACACAAGGCAGCGCTTCAGTTACCATCAATTCTTATCCTACAGCTGTTGTAAGTCCAGGCTCTGTCTCGGCATTTTGCTATGGAAGCAGCGCAACACTTACCGGAAGCACGGGCTGCGGTTCTCCAAGCTACGTATGGTTTCGAAATGGTACTTCAACCGGAATTACATCAACAACTTATTCTGCAACTACTCCTGGTAGTTACACAGTTCAGGTTACTTGTAATGGTTGCGCTTCTATTTCTAATACTGTAACTGTAAGTGTAAGCGGTAACTCATTTGCATTGAGTACAACTCAACCAGCCACAACAGGATTAAGTTCCGGAGATTATGTCTGGTCTGGAAATACAACTACAAACTGGTCAACACCAGTAAATTGGTTACAATATAATGGTTCTGCATTTAGTGTTGCCGGGGCTAAACCAACTTCTGCAAACAATGTTTATATCAGAAGTTATGGAAGTTGTGCAACAAATACCTGTACACTTGCGGCCTCTGAAAGATGCAATAATATAACTATTGAGAGTGGAAAAACTCTTGCATTTTCCGGTGCGTACTCTCTTTTGGTATCAGGGAATTGGACAAATAGTGGAACCTTCACTGCTAGTACAGGAACAGTAAATTTTGGATTTCCAATAGTAAGATATATAAAATTAACCCAACAAATTGCAGATTGGACTAACTTATCTGAATTGCAAGCTTTTGAAGCAGGAACTGGAACAAATGTAGCTATTGGATCTACAGCCACAGAATCATCTTATTATAGTTCAGGTTATCAGGGATCATATATCATTGATAATAATCTAGGTTCAATATATCATAGTGGTACTTCAAATATAGGGGAATGGGTAAAAGTTGATTTAGTCTCTGGAAAAAATTTAGACCATATTGTTATTCATAATAGAGGAGATTGTTGTTGGTCAAGATCACAAAGCTTATTACTTGAATTATTTGACGCATCAAATGTTTTAGTTTATAGTAAGATTGTAAATGTATGGGAAAATGTAGATGCAGCACATTCTATAACTATAAATCTTAATTCAAACAGTGATATTGCCGGCTCAAATGGGACTACATTTTACAATGTGACTGTTTCCAAAACAGGATCTGCAAAAGCAATATTTGCAACACAGGCATTAAATGCCGGGGGGTCTGTTAATGTTACCAGTGGAACATTGGAAATATCCAAATCAGATGCTTCTTCAAGTGTTACAGGCGATTTCAATGTTAATTCAGGTGCCACATTTAACCATAATGCAAACTGGAATGGATCTGACGCATTAAACGTAAGTGGAAATGCGGCTGTTGATGGAACATATTCTTCTACTGGTTATCCTTTATTTGACATGGTAAGTTCCGGTACAAGAAATGTTAGAGGTAATTATCGTGGTTATTTATGCTTTCAAAATGGTACATTCAATGCAAACGGAACTATTGTTTGTCAAAGCATTATTCCAATGTGGTCTACAGGTGGAGCATTTCATACGAATGGAAATTCTGTTAGTGCAGATGTAATGTACGGTGCAGGCGGAACAATGTATGTAGACGGAGGTAGCTTTAACGTATCGGGGGCGATAAACGTAGCATACTGGAGCATTAATAGTGCATTTAATCTATCTTCTGGAAGCGCAACTTGTGGTAATTTTATTGTTGGGGATGGGACAGGTATTGGAATTGTTACGCATTCGGGAGGGACACTCAATGTAACCGGAAACTATTCAATAAACAGCAGCTGTTTTCACACCTGTTCTAACGGACCCTCACTTAATATAACGGGCAACTGGACTAACAACGGTACCTTCACTCCTGCTTCAAGCAATGTTACATTTAACGGTACAACAAATGCTACATTAGGAGGATCAAACACATCATCTTTTTATAATCTTGCCATAAATAAAACAGTAGCCGGAAATAATAAAATAACATTAAATAAAGACATTACAATTACCAATACTGCTACTTTTTCCAATGGATACATTGTTTCATCTGCAACACCAAACGGGTTAGTAACCTTTTCTTCGTCAGCAACAGCCGTAAGTTCTGCCAGCATGAATAGTTTTATTGACGGTCCGGTAAGAAAGACCGGCAACACCGTATTTACATTTCCAACAGGCGATATTCAGGGCACAACTTATGTATGGGCTCCAATTGGAATGACTGCACCAGCAAATGTTGCCGATGCATTTACAGCAGAGTACAGATATTATACTGCAAGTCCAACATACCCAACATGGAATACCGGAACTTCTATGGGAACCGGACTACATCATGTCAGTGGAAAAGAATACTGGATGTTTGACAGAACAACCGGAACTTCAACACCCGCCATAACGCTGCACTGGAAATCAATCACAAGCAACCCTCTGAATGATCATGGCTTCAATAATACATCTGATATTACTATCGCGCACTGGAATACCTCTACTTCAAAATGGGAAAAAATGTGTTCTTCTGAAACAATCAACGGTGATATTAATAATGGCTATCTGGCATCCAACATAACATTTCCTAACTATAGTCCGATTACTTTTGGCTCAAAAAATAATGAGAATCCGCTTCCTGTAAGCCTCACAAATTTTTCCGGAAATTGCACCGGTAGTACTGTGGACTTGCATTGGACAACAGCCATAGAAATAAATAACGATTATTTTACAATTGAAAAAAGTAACGATGGTCAACTTTGGAAATTTGTAGCTAAAGTGCAAGGGAGTGGTAATAGCAATACTTTTTTATATTATTCTGCTGTTGATAATGAAAACATAGATACCTATAGCTTTTACAGGTTGTCGCAAACAGATTATGACGGTACTACTGCAAGTTATAATCCTATAACAGTTTATTGCAATCAATCATTTGCAGGAACAGTATTTTCGGTGTATCCTAATCCTGTTACAACAAATCTGAATGTAACAATCAGGACCGAAAAAGAAGATTCCGGTTACATCATTCTTTATGATGCTTTGGGCAAAGAGATTTATATGAAACCCATTACATTAAAAGGAGGGCAAGAGAATACTTATATAATTGATCTCAGTAAATATGCTCGTGGAAATTATTATCTGAATACTAAACTGAATTATTATACTTTACCTGTAAAGAAAATTACTACTGCGGGAAACGGAGGTTATTAAGGGTTAGAATATTGGAAGGAAGCAAGAATTCGTTATCAATCTACAAAAAACGAAGCTTCCTTCTCTCCGTTCCTTCAATTTAAAATATTCTTTACTTGTAAAATTGATTGGCTATTCGCTAAAATTAGTGGAAATTTTAAATGGGCAGATTAAATATAAATTTGCGGCCTGCCTGTCAGCAGCTACCGTGTGGACACATCTTTTTATTAAGTCAACTCCGAAAAGTATTTTTGACACGAATGGCTTTAGCCCTCATGAACACCTTAGAAAACAATTAATTTGTGAATAATTACTCGAATTATTAAAAAACAACTAATCATCAGCATATTAAATTTGTGAAATTCGTGTCATATATTAGGTTTAATTAATTTTCAGAGTAGGCATAATATTTAAAAAATATCAAACCCTCAATAAAAATACTTCGCATATTTGTGTCCACACGGTAGCTGTCAGCAGACAGGGATTCAAGTTGCAAGTTACAAGTTGTTTTTAACCTGCAACCATATATATGCTAAAATTATTTTCCACTAAAAATGTCGAATTACCTATTGATTGAGCTAAACGGTTTTTTATAACTCCTTGAAAAACTCAATATAATTTTCTTTTCTTTGTACATTAAAATTCATTTGCGTTACTATTTTTCTCCTCATGAAATCAGAAAACCAATTTAATATTGACCAGAAAATTATTGCATTTCTGAAAAAACATCATGTGCTCACATTGGCTACAGTAGATGCAAATCAGCCCTATTGCTGTAACTGTTTTTATGTATATGATGAAGATAAAAATCAATTTATTTTTGTTTCAGACAACCACACAAGACATGTTAATGAAGCAGTTCTTAATAATAAAATTGCAGGCTCTGTAGTGTTGGAAACAAGCACCGTTGGCAAGATTCAGGGAATTCAGTTTACAGGCATCATGAACGAAGTTAAAGAAAGTGAAAAAGCACAAATAAAATTTCATTACCTGAAAAAATTTCCTTTTGCCATTGTGATAAAAACAACTTTCTGGATTATTGACATCCATTTAATAAAAATGACAGATAACCGTCTAGGCTTTGGAAAAAAATTAATCTGGTCGAAAGAAACAATGGAAACAAAAATCGTTTAATTATGGATTTAGTTACCGGAGGAACTGGATTTATCGGCTCACATCTTTTATACGCATTATTACAGAAAGGGAGAAAGGTTTCTGCATTGATTCGCAAAGGTGCTTCAAAAGAACAGACACAAAGGATTTTTTCTTTTTACACAAATGCTCCCGATTATTTGATTTCAAAAATTAACTGGATAGAAGGAGATATTCTCGATTACCCTTTGCTCGAAGCGGTAATGCAGGGAGCAGAAAATGTTTATCATGTTGCTGCCCTTGTTTCGTTTGCTCCTGCTGATAAATATAAGATGCTCAGCGCTAATATTCAAGGAACAGAAAATATTGTGAATGCTGCCCTGTCAGAAGGAATTCAAAAACTTATTTACCTCAGCTCTGTTGCAGCAATCGGAACTCCTTCTGAAGAAAATTTGTTTGCAGATGAAAATTGCAAATGGATGAAAACAAATAAAACAAGCAATTACTCATATAGTAAATATTATGCTGAACTTGAAGTGTGGAGAGGAATTGCAGAGGGATTGAATGCTGTGATGGTTAATCCATCTGTTGTTTTGGGTCCGGGCGATTGGAAAAAGGGGAGCAATGCGCTGCTAAGAACGGTATGGGAAAATAATAAATTTTATTCCGATGGCTCTTCTTCATTTGTTGATGTCCGTGATGTGGTAAAAATTATGATTTTATTAGCAGACCTTGATATTGCAGCAGAAAGATTTATTCTTACATCGGAAAATATATCATATTACGATTTCTTTTGTCGGGCAGCAAGAATATTTAATAAACCTGTTCCACAAATTAAAGCCGGCTCTCTTTTGCTTTCTTTTGCCTGGCGCGCTGAAATGCTGCGAAGTTTTTTGTTATGCAGAAAACCATTGATAACAAAAGAAACAACAAATTCTGCTCAAAACAGAAATCATTTTTCAAATGAAAAAATTAAAAAATTGCTGAATTTTGATTTCACTCCTGTTGATGTAACTATTCAGGATGTCTTGAAATATGTTGAATCGCAAAAAAGGGCTGATAAAAATTACCAGCCCATTGAAATTTTACTGAACGCCCGTTCCGTATTTTATTTTATTACAATTCGTTTAATAGTTTTTTTGCCTCCGGCTTTTATTTCGAGAAAATAAATGCCTCTGTTGTACGAGCTAACTTCAATAATAGTGCTTACCTGTTTTTTTTCAGGGAGCTTTGCGCTGTATATGGTATTGCCAATTGAGTTGAACAATATTATTTCTACATCTGTTAAATCAGGGTAAGTCATGCTTATATTTATATGATCATAAGCGGGATTTGGGTAAATATTTATTTTTACTGGGCTAATTTCTTCCGCGGAAACTTCTTCTTTTTGCTTTTCCGGGAAAAAACCAGCATCGCTTATTTCAGCCTCTTCATTATTTTCCTCTTCAGCGGTAATTACAACAGCCTCGTTGAACTGATAAAATTTTCTGGAGTTATTCCATGTTTCAAATTCTTTTACAGGATTTTCATTCTGCATGGGAGATTCAATAAAAATATTGAATTTTGCAGAACCGGACCAAATCTCAAAATCATTGCTTTTTAATCCCTGCGCATAAGCCATAGAGCCTGCTATCAGAAATATTATCACATAAATAAAATACTTTTTCATAATCCTGATTTTTTGAATTATAGTCTTTATTACGAAAGAAAATTAAAATGGTTACATTGAGGGAAAAAGATACATTTCTGAATTTATTAAAAATAACATACAAAGTGTTGCAAGTTGCAGGTTGTTGGTTGTTGACGTGTCAGAGTAATTGAGCGGAGTTGAAAATACCCTGCAACCTGCAACACATTATAACCTCTGCTTTTTACTCTGGTATTAAGTTAATCATGAATTGACGGATAAAGTTTTTTTAATTTTATTCTTGCATCTTTTGTTTTGAACTGCCAATTTGAGTGCGAAGTGTGAGAACCTTTATTGATTATTGCATTTAATTCGTCCACTTCGGCTTTTGTTAATTTCACGTTGTATTTTATTATATCTGTATATTTTTTTTGCAAAGATACAAATATTATCTTAATACGTCATATTATATTTAACTTAACACTAGTTCTTAAAAAAGTTTATACGGGAAGAAAAAACAATCAGAAAACGATTATATTTGATAGCTGGAGAATAAAATCCAAAGGGATTTTGGAACAATAGTAAATTTCAATAAAATAATCCCTTTTAATTTTTAGAAATCAAACCATGAAAACAAATATTTCCATACGCAAAGCAACAGAAAAAGATATTCCATTTCTTATTGAAACAATTATTGCTGCTGAGAAAAGCGGAACCGAAACAATTGCCTACTGCTCTATCTTTTCTCTTGGTAAAGAGGAATTCACAGAATTGCTGAAAAATATTTTGGAAGAAGATATACAAGGTCAGGAACTTTGTGTTTCTGATTTTTTAATTGCAGAAGAGAAAGGCATTTCTGTTGGCGCTTGTTGTGGTTGGATTGAAGGGGAAAACGGAACATCTTCTTCTTTAAAAGCAAATATTTTGCATTATTTTTTAGGGGAAGAAAAAATTGCAGAAGCGCAAGGCATAATGAAGATTGCAGATGCGTTGCATATAGAAAGAGAAGCCGATGCGCTCCAACTGGAATCCATTTATATAAGAACGGAGTATCGGGGCAAGGGCATTTTACAAGTGCTTTACGATACATTTATTACTGAAGCAAAGAAAAGAAAACACGATTTGAAAAAAGCGCAGATTCAACTAATGAAAACAAATGAAACAGCCCTGAAGGCTTATGATAAATTAGGTTTTGAAATTATCTGCGAAAAACATTCCGATAATCCGGAAATTTTACGAATTTTGCCATCGCATCATAAAGTAATGATGCAAAAATTAGTTTAGTATGATCTTACTGGAAATAAAAGATAAAATACAAATTATATTTCGCGAAGTTTTTCGTGAACCTTCTCTCGAATTAAAAGACGAGCTTTCTGCAAACGATGTTGCTAAGTGGGATTCGCTGCATCACATGACGATGATTGCAGCAGTTGAAAAAGAATTTAAAATTAAATTCAAGCTGAAAGAACTTGTTGCAATGAAAAATGCGGGAGACCTTCTTCGCGCTGTTGAAACAAAGCTGATCTGACTCTATATCTTATTCCATTAGTAACATATTGCACAAAAATGAAACCTCCCTTACGGGCTTTTTTAATAATTCTTTTAACGAGTCTTATCTTATTGTTCTTCTCAATATTTATTGAGCCTCTCAATTTATTTTTTTTTAAAGAAAATTCTTTCAGATTATGCTTCTCTGATATTCCTGCTTTGCTGGGTTTTAAACCTTCTGCTGAATATTCAGAAAAACACGATACTACAGGAAGCTTATCAGAAGATTCTTTGATAAAAATTTTATCGGGCACTTATAAACATGCGTGGCCAGATGATTCTGTTAAGATTCATGCTCTTGTATTATCTTATGTCAAGAATAATTTATCCGAAGATACCTTGCAGAACATACAGAAAATAGAGGCTTTTGTAAATAATAATATTAAATCAGATTCATCTGTTGCAGCAAAATTTATAAAAAATCTGTTGTTGTCTTATTTTAATGCGTCTGATGATAAAGCCATTTTGAATCCCTTAATCGGAAGTTCGAGACCCCTTGATGCATTTTTTTATGCATTGTTAAAAGAAGCAGATACAAGCCTGATACGTGTTGCTCATTATGGAGACTCGCAATTGGAAGGCGGACGTCTTTCTGTAAATATCCGTAAGAAATTTCAACAGAAATTCGGAGGAAACGGTGTTGGCTTTGTTCCTTTTATTGAAACAGTTTCAAATGTTGCATTGTCTCATTTTGATATGGATGGCTGGCAGCGCTACACTGTCTTTCACGATCGTTATTGCAATTCTTTTTATGGCGCTTCGGGAAATGTTTACAGGTGGAGTCCCTGTGCTAAAAATAATGGCGATAGTCTTTCTTCCGATACTTTAAAAGAAGAGAAATATGCGCTTGGTTTAAATTTTTCACCATGGGCGAAATGGGAAAAAGTTTCTCTTATGTATGGAAGAAGTATGGGCGATTGTTATGTTTCAGTATTTGATGAAAAAAATAATCTTGTTACTTCAGATACATTGTATCCTGCGCCTTCTTTTGCATTACAGGATATTGATATTCCTGCCACAGTTAAGAAAATGCGCTTTGAATTTTCCTCAAATGTGGTATTCGATTTTTATGGATTTTTATTTGACGGAAAAAAGGGAGTGCAGGTAGATAATTATGGAATTCGCGGACATAGTGGCGACGGCTTGCTGCATATCAGCCGAAAGTATTTTGCAGAACAATTACAGCAATTAAAAACAAAATTGATAATTCTGCAATTTGGTGCCAATGCTGTCCCCTACGTTAATAATGAAAATGAGTGCAAAGAAATTGAAGAAAATTTTTTCAGGATTTTACAACGTTGTAAAGAAGTTGCGCCTGATGCAAGTATTCTGTTGATAGGCACAGGAGACATGGCGACACGGTTAAAGGGAGAATGGCAATCTTTTCCTATTTTGCCAAAGTTCAGGGAAGCGCAGAAAAATGCTGCAATTCGTGCCGGATGCGCTTATTGGAATCTTGGCACTGTGATGGGCGGGGAGAATGCCATACTGGAATGGACAAAGCAAAAATTTGCATCAAACGATGGTCATTTTACACCAAATGGTCAGGAAGAGGTTGCGACAAGATTGTTTGATGCACTGATGTTGGAGTATGAAAAATATTGTAATGAAAAAAATTCAGCAAGAAAATAATTCAATAAATGAACTTTCGCATGAAAAACAACTATTTATTTTTGTAATTTGAAACTATTGTTAACATTAATCCATGCAAAAGATATTACGGTACTCTGCACCTTGGTTTTTCTATGTCTTTTATATTTTACAAATATTTTGCGGCTCTGCCGCTGCATCTCAACTATAGCAGCAGAGCTGCGATAACATTTGTAGCAGCGATAGCTGCGTTATTTACAAAGGTGCAGCGCACCGTAATATAATTATTTTAATTTCAGTCCTATTTTTTCATGGACAAACAAAAAAGTCAAAAAAGCTGATATCATTTTTCAGCGAATTAATATATGCGAAAGTTGAGTTCAATAAATAAAATTTGAAAAATTTGAAAAATATCGTTTTAGTTTTTTTCTTTCTGCTTTGCAGCTTTTTTTCTTTTGCACAAAATGAAATTACAGATTCTGTCTCAAACCCGCAGTATATAAAGCGTTTCATGGGATATAAAAATTCATATCCTTTTATCCGGTATGCTGAAAATTATCTTGAATGGGAAAATAAAAATGCACTAAAAAATATTTTTGAAAGATTAAAAAATACAAAAACCCGCAAATTTAAAGTACTTCATATTGGCGACTCGCATATACAGGCAGACATCTTTACGGGGATGATTCGCGATAATCTGCAACAAATTTTTGGCTATGGCGGAAGAGGCTTTATTTTCCCTTATGCTTCTGCAAAAACGCATTCTGCCAATGATTACAGAACATTCACAAAAGGTAACTGGGAGTCAACCCGCAATGTGTTAAAAGATAATCCCTTTGATATGGGAATAACAGGCGCAACAATTTTCACGAAAGACACTGCTACCGGATTCGGGTTTAAATTTTACAGAAACAATCACTGGGATGCACAAAATAAAATTCGCATTTATACAAAGATGTCCAATGCAGCGTATAATTTACAAATGAAAGTTTCGGGCTACGATTCCCTGTTTACCTTGAAATTTGACAGTACAAACACGCTACCTTATGTTGCTGCAACGCTTCCCATGATTCCTGAAACACTTGAATTTTCTTTAAAAAAAACAGACAGTCTGCAACAATTTTTTGAATGCTATGGCTTACTGATAGAGGCTCCTGAGAATAAAGGTATTTTATATAACAGTGTCGGTATTAATGGAGCCGGATTAACCAGCGTGCTGAAACAAAAATTATTTGAACAACAGTTGGCAGAATTACAACCCGATCTTGTGATTATTGATATCGGAGGAAATGATTATGCCGGGGGTAAAATTAATATCAATGAAATAAAATTAAATCTTGAAAAATTTATTGCCAGTATAAAAAATGCGAGTCCGGAAGCTGCAATACTGATTTCGTGTACACAAGATTTTTACAGACGCAGAAGGAATATTGGAGCAGCAAAAGACTTCTCGGAACTTACGCGTGAGGTCGCCTTTAAAAATAATTGTATCCATTATAATTACTATAACATTGCCGGAGGAAAATACGCAATGCTTAAATGGCAAAAAAATAAATTATGCCAGCGAGACAGAATTCATCTTACCGGAAGCGGTTACAGTTTGAAAGGAGAATTATATACACAGGCATTTTTAAATACATACAGAATGTTTCTTGAAGAGGGGCTTCCTGCATCTTTTTTGGTTGATAGTTTGCAAACTGTAGCCGCTGATACAGCTTCCAACACATTAAGTTTAAATACGGATTCTTTGGATTCGGGAATGAGAAAAATAATTTATTTTGCTGAAAAATACGAGAGAGTGGGCACAATAGCAAGAAAATACGGAGTAACTGCTGCTGATTTAAAAAAATGGAACAAGCTTACGGGTAATATGGTGGATGAAGGCGAGCAGTTGATAATATATCAGAAAATAAATAAAGTAAAATCTCCGAACTGGAATGCGAAACCACATGAGCAAAATTTGAAAAAGCAAACTTCTTCAAAAGAGAAAAATCAAACCGCCAATACACAGCATTATATTTATGTTGTGAAAAGCGGGGATTCTCTTTATACAATCGCGCAAAAATTTAAAACCACCGTTAAAAAATTAAAGACATTAAACAGCCTTCGTTCCGATAAATTAAAGCCCGGTCAAAAATTAAAAATTAAGTGAACAGTATTTTTGAATCCATAGTACTTTTTCTGAAACAACCTCTGCTGTTTAATTCTGCATTGTTTTTTTTCTTGTTTGTTATTTTCTATGGTATTTATATTTCAAGTTTGAAAACAATAATTTTTCGTAACATTCTTTTATTATTTTTCAGTTTGTTTTTTTATTACAAAATAGGTGGGTCTGCTATTTTCATTTTATTGTTTATGGGCACATCCGATTTTTTATTGGGAAAAGCTATATTTTCTGCGTCATCAGAGAGTAAGAAAAAATTATTTGTGTTTCTCTCTTTGCTTGTAAATATTGGCAGTCTGTGCTTTCTGAAATATACGAATTTTTTTCTGCAAACATACGCTTCTGTTTTTGAAGGCGGCGCTCAGTCATTGATGATTAATATTTTAGTACCTGTTGGGATATCTTTTTTTGCATTCCGTTCTCTTTCATACATATTTGATTTGTACAGAGAAACAATTGAAGAACCAGAAAAGAGCTGGGTAAATTATATGCTTTTTATTTCTTTTTTCCCTTTAATACTCGCCGGCCCTATTGCCAAAGCACGGGATTTGCTTCCGCAGATGAAAGCACGAATTAATTTATCGCGGGAATTAATTGGCTTCGGATTTTTTATGATTTTACTTGGTGTTATAAAAAAATACATGATTGCAGATTATATTTCCATCAATCTGGTAGACCGCGTTTTTATTACACCTCAGTATTTTGGTAGTTTTGAAATTCTCATTGCCTCTTTTGCTGCTCTGGTTCAGATTTATTGCGACTTTTCAGGTTATACCGATATGATGCTGGGAATGGCAGCACTGCTTGGATTTACGGTTGAAAATAATTTTAACAGACCTTTTCTTGCCGGAAATGTTTCTGATTTCTGGAGAAGATGGCACATTACTTTTTCCCGCTGGATGAATGAATATTTGTTTACTCCGCTTTTTTATTTTTTCAGAAACAAGGGTAAAGCCGGCGTTACAGCAGCCATTTTAATTACTTTTATTGTATCGGGTTTATGGCATGGAGCGCATTGGGCATTTTTAGCATGGGGCTTCGCACATGGAATAGCAATGGCGTGGGACTACATTTTTTCAGATACAAGAGATCGGGTGAAGCAAAAAATTAATTCAAATTTATACAAATTTTTCAGCATCTTTTTTACTATGATATTTCTTATCTTTACAATAATATTATTCAAAGCAGGCGAAGTAATTCTGTTTAAAGATGCGGCATTTAATGTAACAGAACAATTATATTCAAAATTATTTTCAGGATTTCACTTTTCTGTAATACCCCAGTGGATGGAGACATACTGGCTGGTTTTTCTAATTACAATAGCAGGATTTTTAATACAGTTTGTTCCATTGAAATGGAATAATTATCTTGCAGCCGGGCTTGCAAAAAGGCATTGGGTTCTGCAATCTTTGATAATTGCCATCGTTGTTATTATTGTTTTCCAAACTGTCTCCTCTGAATCTTTGCCTTTTGTGTATCTGGAATTTTAGGGTAAGCCGCTTCGTGTTTAGCTTGGCACTACTGTCAGAAAAATTTATTTTGTATAACAGAAGTTTAAAAATATTACTTGAAAAATAATGAAAGAAAATGTAACATACATCAGCATTAATGAGCTTGAAAAGTTCACAACAGAAGTTCTGAAAGGCTGTGGCATGTCTGAAAAACATGCGAAAATATCGGCAGATGTTTTAATTGCAGCAGATATAAGAGGAATTGATTCGCATGGAGTAAACAGGTTAAAACCCATTTATTACGATCGCTTTGCAGATGGCATAATTGATCCGGCTGCTGAGTGCATTATCATTAAAGAAAGTCCCACGACTGTTGTTATTGATGGGAACAACGCGATGGGAATGGTAAGTTCGGTTAAGGCAATGAATATGGCTATTGAGAAAGCTCAAAAATATGGAATGGGAATGGCAACTGTAAGAAATTCAAACCATTTTGGAATAGCCGGATATTATGCAAATATGGCTGCTGAAAAAGGGATGATTGGGATAACAGGAACCAATGCACGACCTTCTGTGGCTCCTACATTTGGTAACGAGGGAATGCTCGGAACAAATCCTTTGACGTTTGTTATGCCTTCGGATGAAGCATTTCCGTTCTTTCTTGATTGTGCATCTTCAACAGGTCAGCGCGGAAAAATAGAAGCTTATGCAAGAATTAATAAACCCACTCCAGAAGGCTGGGTGGTTGATAAAAATAACGATTCACAAACTGATTCAAATGAAATTTTAAAAGGACTGACAAATGGAAATTCTGTGTTGCTGCCTTTGGGTGGAGCAGGGGAGGAGGGTTCCGGATATAAGGGATATGGCTACGCAACGGTTGTCGAAATTCTTTCTGCCGCATTACAGGGAGGTGTTTTCCTAAAAGCGCTTACAGGGATGCAGGATGGAAAAAAAGTTCCCTACCGTTTGGGGCATTTTTTTATTGCAATAAGCATCGAAGCCTTTACTGAACTGGATGAGTTTAAAAAAATCACAGGCTCTATTTTACGTGATTTAAGAAATTCATCAAAAATGCCGGGAGCTGATAGAATATATACTGCTGGCGAGAAAGAGTATCTTACAATGCTGGAAAGAACCGAAAAAGGTGTTCCTGTGAATTTTGAGTTACTCGAAGAACTGAAAATTATGGCAAAAGAATTGCATATAATAGATTATTCTTTTCTTTAAAGAAAAATCAATTTTTGCAAATCAACCTAATCAATAAATATCATGAAAAAGATTTTCTGGATTATTGTATCTTCAATACTGCTATTTTCTTGTATGTCCAAAAGAGGCGCACAACAAGCTTATTATGCCGATGCATCTGTCAGCACAACAGGATTACCTTACAGAGAAAGATCAGACGAATTAAATAAAAACAGTAAAATCATCTATAATGCACAATTGCAGCTTATAGTTAAAAATCCTGACACAATTAATATCCATCTGGTTCGCATTGCAAAAAAGCACAAAGGATACGCACAAACAGTCGGCTCCCGTTATTCTGTAATCAGAGTTGCTACAGACTCACTCTCCAGAGCGATTTCAGATATTGCCAGCCTTGGAAAACTTGAAAGTAAAAACATTTCCGGAGAAGATGTTACGGATCAGTTTCAGGACTTCCAAATAAGACTTGATAATGCAGAAAAAGCCAGAACGAGATATCTTGAGTTGCTGCAAAAAGCGCAAAATGTAGAAGAAACTTTAAAAGTTGAAAAAGAACTCGAAAGACTCAATGTTGAGATTGATTTGTTGAAAGGAAAAATTAACAGACTAAGCCATCTCACAGAATATTCTACAATTTCTGTACGTTTGAAAGAAAAAGTAAAACCCGGTATTCTTGGTTATATTTTTATTGGTGTGTATAAATCTGTACGCTGGCTATTTGTTAGAAATTGAAATTTGTATAAAACAAAAACACTTGTATTGAGCAAAGCTGAAATATGAAAAACCTTCTGATATTATTCTGTCTAACCTTCCTGTTATTTTTTTCCGGATGTATTCAGTTTTTTGATGATTGGCTACGTACAAGTGATATTGAATATAAACGCACCGCTGTTACAAAATCCTTTTCTAAAGAATTTGCTTCCTTTGAATTATCGCAATTAAATAATGAATTCAATATAAAATTTGAGTGGAAAAAACCAAAAGATTTTCAATTTCCTGTGCATCCCGAAACCGGCGACACTCTTCATGCTGCATCGTTTCGATTAACTTTTTATAAAAATAAAAAAAATATTCCTGTTAATATTTCTCATATTTCTTCTAAAGAATATGACTGGGCGCTTGATTCATTAAATTTTATTCTTGAGACAAAACCCACATCAATTTTTTATGGTTATCAAAATACTATTAAAATTCCCATGTATCTTTTTCATAGCCTGAAAGCCGGGAAACATGAGATTACAATGGAACTGTCGCAGACAAAATTTGTTTATAGTAATTATAAAAACAAATATGCCGCAGATAAAGTTCCGGAACTTTCTGCCTGTGAAATAAAGGGTAGTCTTACTTTTCAGCTAACAATACCAGAGATTCGCCAATCTGTTTTTTATATGAATGGACTTGAATTACAAAACGACTCCGTATGGTCGCCGATAGGAATGGATTTTTATATTTGGGGAAATGGTTATCCGGAAGTTTACTGGCAGGTTTTTTATCCTGTTTTGCATGAACGCGATCTTTCTCATCCAATCCATAGAAGTACCGAAACTTTTAATACTACAAACTGGGTTGGGCACGACACTATTAATTTTTATCATTATAGTGACAATGAAAAAATAATTATTGGCGTTTATGATTACGATATGCTTTCAAGAAACGACTGGATTGGCGACTGGTATGGGCCTGTTCAAAGCCTTGTTACAAGACGTGGCGCTAATAAAAGAATTTCTTTCGATCATGTTGCATGGTTTGAGGTTCGCATAGAATCATTAGGCATAATAAACAGATAAAATAGAAAATTAAAAAAATAATACTGCTTTTGTAATAAAAATGAACATTGACTGGCAATATATTCAAACGGTACTCCTTATTCTTTATGAGGTGGCCATCGTAATTACTGTATTGTTTGTTGTTTTTTCTCTTATACTTGAAAAAAGGGATCCTCAGAAAACAATTACATGGATAATCTTTATACTGCTGCTTCCTATTGTTGGGATTATTTTGTATTTTATTATCGGGAAGAATTATAGAAAAGAGAAAATTTTTTCAAAGAAAATTCTTACAGATTTTGAACAGATTGAAAGAATTAAAAATGCGCATCTCGCTGTTACAAAATTAATGTCAGGAAAAACCAGAGAAGTAGAAAAATCATTTGGTATTATTAATCTTTTGCATAATAACAATAAGGCACTACTTTCTGAACACAACAAAGTGTTGGTGCTAAATAACGGCTCAGAAACTTTTAATGCCATTCTTCATGATATTAATAATGCAAAAGACCATATTCATCTTGAATACTATATTATTGAAGAGGATGAAATAGGTAATAAAATCCACGATTTGCTTATCAAAAAAGCAAAACAAGGTATTGAGGTTCGTTTAATTTACGACGATATTGGTAGTTGGAATCTTAGCTCCGCTTTTATTGAATCGTTAAAAGAAGCCGGGGTAGAGGTTTTCAGTTTTCTCCCTGTTAAATTTTACAGGCTTGCAACAAAAATTAATTATAGGAATCACAGAAAAATAATTATTGTGGATGGCAGGGTTGGCTTTGTTGGTGGATTAAATATTGCAGACCGTTACATTCATGGAAGTCATGAAGTAGGTTTGTGGCGTGACACGCATTTAAGACTTGAGGGAGATGCTGTAATAAGTTTGCAGTATGTTTTTTTAATGGATTGGAATTTTGTCAGCAATAATTTTGTACACGATGAAAAATATTTTCCTGAAACACAGGTTACAGATAAATGCCTTGTTCAGATAGCTGCAAGCGGGCCGGATTCAGATTGGGCCAGTATCATGCAAACTTATTTTTATGCAATCTCAACAGCTAAAAAGTATGTGTATATTTCTACTCCCTATTTTATGCCCAATGAAAGCCTTTTAACCGCGCTTAAAACAATTGCGTTAAGTGGTGTGGATGTCAGAATTATTTTGCCCAGCAAATCCGATTCATTTATCTCGTACTGGGGTTCTATGTCGTACGTGTCTGATATGTTAGACGCCGGAGTAAAAATATTTATTTATGAAAAAGGATTTACGCATAGTAAAGTTCTTATTGTTGACGATTTGATTTGCTCTGTGGGTACTGCAAACATGGATCTTCGCAGCTTTGACCAAAATTTTGAAGTGAATGCGCTGATATATAATAAAGAGATTGCATGCACGCTCAAAGCTACTTTTACAGATGATCTCAGCAGTTGCCTTTTAATTCTTCAGGAAGATTATGATAAACGCCCCTTTGCCCATAAGGTTAAGGAATCCTTCACAAGAATATTTAGTCCTTTGTGGTAAAACAAGAATGTTAAAACTGCTGCATTTTCAAATTGTTTTTTCTCTTTGATTTGTTACATTTGCTTTTTTAAAGGCATAATAATGATTTTTCTTAATCAAATAAAAGAAAGCCTGTTTTTCGCTATAAATTCTTTAACCACGAATAAAGTCAGAACATTTCTTTCTTTACTTGGCATTACAATTGGGATTTTTGCCATCATATCTGTATTTACCATCGTCGATTCACTCGAACGTAAAATTCGCGACAGCATAGAGTCTTTAGGCAGCAATGTAATTTATATTCAAAAATGGCCTTGGGAGTTTGGAAGTGATTTTCCATGGTGGAAATACATGAACCGACCTGTTGCAAATATTGATGAATATGAAGAAATAAAAAAACGTTCAAAAAAGGCTTCTGCTGTTTCCTTTATTGTTTCTACAAGTAAGTCTGTTCAATATGAAAGTAATGCTACTGAAAATACTACAATTTTGTGTACCTCTCATGAGTACGATCAGATACGCACATTTGAAATAGAAAGGGGTCGGTATTTTTCTCCTATTGAATCTATAAAAGGAAGTAATAAAGCTATTATTGGAGAAACCATTGCCAAGGCATTATTTGATAAACTCAATCCAATTGGAAAAAATATTAAAATCGCAGGAAATAAACTTACTGTTATCGGTGTTTTCAAAAAGGAAGGTCAGGATTTATTTGACAACAGTGTAGATGATTTAGTGTTGGTACCTGTAAATTATGCAAAAAAGATTCTTGATCTTAATAATGAAATGTTAAACCCGATGATAATGGTTCGTTCTGTTCAGGGAGTAGATTTGCTTGAACTTTCAGATGAAATTAAAGGCATTATGCGTTCTGTACGTCGCCTCAAACCTATAGAAGAGGACGATTTCGCATTAAATCGCGCAAGCCTTATTTCACAAGGTTTCGACCAGCTTTTTAAAGTAGTGCATCTTGCGGGCCTGGTAATCGGCGGGTTTTCTATTCTTGTTGGAGGTTTTGGAATTGCTAATATTATGTTCGTTTCGGTTAAAGAAAGAACGAAAATTATTGGTATACAAAAAGCCCTGGGTGCAAAAAAAATATTTATTCTTTTACAGTTTTTGTATGAGTCTATTATCCTCTCTACTATTGGTGGGGCTGTTGGACTATTTCTGATTTTTATTGGAACTTTAATAACAAATCAACTTACAGAATTCACGATTGCGTTATCTGCCGGAAATATCATTACGGGTCTCACTATTTCTGCTGTAATTGGCATTGTTTCAGGGTATGCGCCGGCTTATGCCGCGGCACGGCTTGATCCTGTAAAGGCTATCAGCGCAGGATGATTTTTCCTCAAATGCAACCAAAAAAAGTAAATTCAGGTCTTTTCATTAAATAAAACCCATGATTAGAATACTCCTTTTTATATTAATGCTTTGCTTTTTTTTCTCTGGTTACACACAAAACATGTATGTTATTAACGCCGGGAATTTTGAGGCAAATGGCACTTATAGCTATACTGGAAGCTTTAACGGATTTTCAAGATGGGAAAAAAATTCCTTTTCGATTTACTATACATATCAAATCGGCTGTCAACCAAAATGGGTAATTATGAATCAGGATACAATGATTTATAAAAACTATCAAAACAATTATTACGACTCACTTCCTCCAAGTACAGAATGGCAGACTACATGTTACCCGGGAAGTATTTATCCTGCGCCTGTTGTCATGTCTGACTACCCTGTTATCTATTGGAATAATTTGCTGTGGTTTACAGAGTCAATAGACAACAACGGGAGTATTTCTGACCAATATAAAATGCAGATCGTAATTAAAAGCATACATCAGTATACTTTTAACGGTGCTTCAAATGAGGATTTTATATCAGTAGGAAAAGCCAGTGCTCAATATGTTCCTGAAGGGCTTACAATGAAATTAATTAAAAAAAATGATACTTTACTGGAACTTAGTTTTGTAGGAAATGCACTTATGCACAGGGCGTCCAATTCAGTTTATACTATTTCTTGCACTTTACACGATAGTGCAACGACCCTTTTTGATTCAACATCTGTAATAAATAATAATTTTTCAAACATAGTGATACAATTCAAACAACCAGAATTAATATCGTCTTATATGTATTTTTATGAATCGGATGCAGATGATGGTACTGTTAATAATTCCTACAATAGATTTATTAAAATCAATAACTTTGGATACGAATCATTTTCAGGTATAGAAGGTGAAAATTTTTATCTAACAGGAAAAGCAATTTTTTCAAATTTGCCACAGGGGTTTATTCCCGAGTTAATTTTATTAAATGATACAGCTTTACAATTAAAAATTTTAGATACGGCTCTTTTTCATGATTATTCTAATGATTGCTATGACACACAGCTTAATTTTACAAACAATGCATTTTCAGGAAACAATACAGATGAAATTTTTGGTCAGCCTGTTCGATTATATTTCGATTTTTTTGGTGTTGTTGGAGAACAAGAAAACATTTTTAATTCAAATTTTGACGTTTATCCCAATCCTGCTCATACTTTTATAAAAGTTGATTCTGATAAAGATAAAATTATTGCATTAGAAATTTACAACCAGAAGGGTGTTTTGATTTCTTCTTCTGATAATGCTTGTGATAATTACTTGTTTGATGTATCCATGCTTGAAAAATCTTTATATTTTATAAAAATTATTTCTGCAAAGAATGTGATATTAAAAAAAATTATCATTCAATAAAATATGGCAAAACTCAAGCTCGATCTTCACGATATTTATAACAAGCAAAAAGCAATTGAAGATTCTTTAAATGAAATTATTCAGGAGGCTATTGACTGTAAAATTGACACTGTTGAAATTATTCCGGGTAAGGGCAGTGGTCAGTTAAAGAAAAAAGTGCTTCGTTTTTTGCAGCAGCCTGAAATCAAAAAACTTTATCACAGAATAGAGAAAGACAGTAAAAACTTCGGACGAATTTTTGTGTATTTTAAATTTTAAAAATACTATGTTTCCGCAAACCTAAATCCATTTTATATTTTTCGTACTCCTTTTTGATCAAAGATTAAGGATGAGGATTAAAGATTAAGGAGTGGACGGTAAATTCCTAAATCTTACTCCTACTCCTACTCCTAAATCCATTTTGTATTTTCCATTACCGCAAACCTGTGAGGATATCTACCCACAAGCCGCCCCATAATACCTCACAGGATTGCTTATCTTAAAAAGAGTATGTCAATCCTCCCATAAAGTTAAAGCCCTGCATCTGATAATTGTTCCAGACAATATCGGAGCGGACTCATTATTATATTTTATCGACGAAAAATATTTATCACAAAACTAAATGAAAATTTATGGACAGTAAAATTGAATGTTTTTGTAAAAAAATAAAAGCAACCAAGCATTACGATAAGAATAAAGAAAGGGAAGTGGTAGATAGTGCTAGGTTGAGAAACAAAGATGCCCGGGAAATAGGAGCAGAATGGATGTGTAAGCAGGCTTTAGATCAACTGGGCAGATACGATTTTTTTGTACACTTTCTCCCCAAAGTAATTTTTTTAGCAAACTCATTAATAAATCTACAAAAATACGTTTAAGTATCGCTAAATATTATTTTGAGGAGCTGATTTTTAATAAAATATTTTTTATTTATTTACTAACATTTCTCACTTCAGTTTTGCAGTTATAAACATTTGATTGTTAATAAATTAGCTTCCATATTTGCATAATTTTGTGTACTTTTATATTGCTAAACAAAAAAGACACAAGCAATATGGAAGCT
>Ga0209417_1002829_pt1 | contig 25124 bp, 19 predicted proteins | sample RifGroF2_FD_184002 | JGI IMG/M metagenome (GOLD analysis project Ga0209417, IMG submission 184002) | Groundwater microbial communities from Rifle, Colorado, USA - Groundwater F2 (SPAdes) (version 2) | ecosystem: Environmental > Aquatic > Deep subsurface > Groundwater | place: Rifle, Colorado... | reverse complement strand
CCTGTGCGTTGTGTGCGTGAGCTGGTGTGATTGTTTTAATTTTAAAAAACCATCAATAAAATTATATCTCATTATTGGCTCTGCGAAAGCCTGTGCGTTGTGTGAGTAAGATTGTGTTGTTGTGTTTTTCAAAGTGCTTTGTTTCTAACGGTCGGGTGTTGGTTTCGTTTTGCACACCTTAGACCTATGGCGTATATGCGTAGCATTAGCCTTATCAATCCGTGCAAAATGAAACTAACACCATGTTAGAAGCTGGCAACTTACTGTAAATTAATATATTATCAATCATTATATTTTTATAAAGTAACAAATTTAGTCATTAAAATTGTCTTTGTGTAAATAATTTTTGCTCAATTTATGCTCCGAACGACTTTTGTTTTTTTTAAGGTGGGTTTTGTTTTTTGTCTTTCATTTTTGAGCATTAGCCAGTGGGCGAGCTATTTTGGTATTTTATCTTGGTCGATGAATCTTTCGTGTGTTGAGAATTTGGAAGCTCTTTGACAATTTTTGGATTGTGGGAAGATATGAGCGAATTGGCAATGTGCTTACAAATTTGCGTGGGCTTTTTCAGGATATTTTAGTTAATTTATTATAATTTAGCCTTTTAAGTCACATGACACGCTGTCAGAGAAAATAAAAACTCTGTCTTTGTTTGATAAAATCCTTTGTCTGGAAATAGAAACCCTCTCGAAGAAAATAAAAACCCTTTTGTAATTTGATAAAACCCTTTGATGAAAAATAAAAACCCTGTCATTTATTTATTAAACCCTTTATTTGTTTGATAAAGCCCTGACAGAGTTTTATAATTCCCTTTGTTTATTTTATAAACCCCTAAGATTATTTTATTAAACCCTGAGTCCATTTGTTAAAACAGGTTATCTTGGTTTTGTAAATTTTATCTTGCTTACTTGTTTGTATTCTGGACTTGTTGCTCCAAATACAGATTTTATATAAGCTTTTATTTCCATTGCTACTTCATATAAACCTTTCTTTTCGTCATAAAGGATTTTATTACGCTCAATTCGTGATTTTGATAATTTTGCGAAGCAAGATACTACTGCGGAATTTTTCGCTTTTAAATCGCTTAATTTTACATTTAAAGCAGTTACTTTTAAATCTGCTTCGTTTGGAGCAAATCCGGTTTCTGATGCAAGTAATGAAACTAATTTTTCAAAATTATCTACCCGATTATCGAAACTCATTTGTGAAGCAGATATTTCTTTGTGGGCTACTTCGGCAGGGTTTGTAGTATTTTCTATATCTGCTGATACTTTATGAGTGCTTTCAATAAAAGCATCTAAAGCATTTTTAGATTTTTTGGTAGCTCTTTGACCTTCTATTTTCCGAGAAATTGTTTTTGCATCTTCTGTAGTTTTTTCAGGTGCATCGGAACTAGCAAGAGAATTCATTAATCTTGTTACAAATTTGCTTAATGGTTCAAATAATTCTTCTCTTGCATCAACAGCTTTTGTGTAGTTTGTAAATTTTTCTTTTAAATCTTCGAGGGTAGTTTTTGCAGTTGCAATTAAGGGATTAACGGAATCAAGTTTTAAAATAGATTTTGAGGGATTGAAACTTTCTCCATGTTCTACACAAATAGAAGCTAATAATTCCATATTTGCGATGTTAATTGCATGGCCGGATTCATGGTTTGTGCTCATAATTGTAAGTTTTAAAGGTTTATAATTTATTTATTTCCCGATAATAACGAATGGACTGTAAGTAATATTGTATCAGTCTATAGGAACAAATTTACCTTTAGACATGCGAAATGATTTTTTACCGATTTTAATTGTTTTCCCTTCGGTTATTTTTACAAGGTCTTCGATGTCTTCTTCGATAGTATGTATTGAACCTTTTGTTTGTAATGCAAGGTCTAAGTATTGAATATTTACTGCTGTTTGTGCTCCGCAAAGAATTACCCTAACAGGTTTTTTAATTTTTGAAATCAGAGAATAATCTCGCATGTTAGCCCAATTATCGGCGATTAAAATAATTTCTTCGCATTTGGGAAATTTTTCTATTCCGTATAGAATTGCTTCAACATCGTTTTCGGGTGAATCGCCACCAAAACCATTGGTAATAGTTTTTATAGCTGTGTTTAAAACTGTATCAAGGTTATCTGCGGTACAATCATAAATACCGCCTGTTTTACCAATAACTTTTTTTGAATCAAGGGTCATATCTCCGTCATTGAAAAACACAAAATTCATTACAGCTTTTTTCTGGATATTGAGAGAATGCCAAATTAAAACCTGTGCAATATAAGGCGACATACTACCTGTGAAATCGCCAACAACCAACATATTTTTCCAAGTTGAATTTCGATTGAAGATTTTTAAAACGGTCGAATCGACAAGCACAGTTTTATTTTTAACCATTCCTTTTAAAGAATAATCTGTTTTTACAGCATCTTTTAAAAAAGTTGCTTCTTCTTTTGCACTTTCGGCTGTTGGTGCTTTTCGATAGGTTATAACAATTCCATGAAATAAACGGCTTGCATCCCAATTAGATTTACATTTTGTTTGTGCAACAAATTTCCATTCTGTCATTGGATTGTCGAATACTTCGGGAGCTAACAAATACAGTTCTATTAATCTACGTTTATTGAGTAATTCTAAATCTGCACCGACAGGATAATTTGTATAAACAAGTTCGATTTGCTGAATTACACCACCGGTTAAACGCTTGGCTTCTTTTGGATTTTTAATTTCAGGTTCTCCGAATTTCATTTTAAAAACAAGTTGGTTGCTCTTATCAATATGCTTAATGTCGTATTCGGGAATATTGATTGTATCGGCTTTAACTTTGAAATTTACTTTTAATTTGACTTGTGCTGATGCAAAAAGAATACTAATTTGGAATAAGCATAGTAACAATAAAAAATTCTTTGTCATAAATTTAGGTTATTATAAATATTAAGACATTTTATAGAACCAATAAAAATTCATGAACTTTATCAAATAAATGCTGAAACTTATTATTCATCATATGAAACATTACTGTTGCCAGCACCCTTTATTTTTAGATGTGTTAATCTACGCTTCACATAAACTTCAAATTCGCCGTAACTCGGAATAAAAACTTTATAGTTTTTATTTGCGAGCAGATTATAATAAGGATTTTTTGGACCTGATGAACTAAAATTATCACGACGAACAACATTCCCGCTTTTATCATAAATTTTCAACTCCTCATTGCTACTAGATTTTTTTGTAAAATAAATATGCAATTCAGCAAATTGTTCAGAATCGATACCAAACCATTTATCTAGTTTTTCAGTTAAATTATCTTTGCCATTTTTTTGAACAGTAATATTTCCTGCATTTTTTTGAACAATATTTAATAAATCATTTTGCCTGTTAATTATCCCTTGTGAAATTTTTCCATTATAATATTTAAAAGTAATATCAAACGGATTATTTGGGTTTATATCATTACTTGAACCAGCACTTAAAAATAAATTATTACCGTATTGTGTACCACCACCAACATTTTTAAAAATCACAATCATGGGTTTTGTTTCCAATGGTTCAAGCTCAATAAAATAATGTTCAGTTAAAATATTTTCATTTTGAGAATAAAAAATCAAAACGTGTGAAGTTGATATTAAATTAAAATTGACTGTTACATCTGCTGTTATTTTTTTATCTGTCCGATTATGTAATTTTGCAAATACGAACAAATTAAATTTATCCCCCCCCTTTATCCAATTACGATTGTTTTCTTTAAATTCATTTAGCCAGTCTCTATCTCCTTTTGCAATCCAATAAAAACTGTCTTCAAAATAAATTTTTCTTTCTAAAACATTATTTTCAGCACCATATTTTTCTAAAATTCTCAATGCTTTTTTTGATTCTTCTGTATTTGGCCATTTATCAGCAAATTTTACTAATGCTTCAGTTCCTTCATCAATAGCAATATCAAATTCATTTTTTCTAGTTTGCTCATCTTCTTTTATTTTTTTTTCCCACGCTAATTGCTTAGCCTCAGCCTGGTTTTTAAGTTCTAATTCCTTGTCTTTTTTTTTATCAACTCCCTGTTGTGCAACAGCATAATTTACAAAAAAGGAAATTATTAATAAAATAAAAAACTTATTTAAATACACATACATATTCTTATTTCTTTTTAGTATTTTTAGTTTTATCTGTATTACTTTTTCCAGTATTAGCTGACTTATTAGTTTTAGTTTTATCTGGAATTATTTGAAAAATCCAAATGTTCCTGTTAAGCCATAAACCATAATAACCTAAATCTAATGGAGTATTTAAATTATAGGTATATGACCAGCTTTCCCCTGGTGTTCTGTCAAACGTTAATTTTGAATCAAACCAATAAATATTTATACCCTCTAACATACCTTCTATTTTATCGCCATCAGGTATTGATATTAAATACATCGTACCACCAGTCAAAGGGTATAATGGATATAATTTGACTGGGTGTAGTGAAAGAAAATCAATATCCTTTTTAAGAGAAGCACTCGCCACAACTGAAAAATTCACATAATCACTTTTTTGAATTTGAACAATACGTAAAGTGTCAAATACTTTTTGTTTATAATAAGGTGTTAGCCCTTGCTTTCTAACCATTCTCTGTATTTCACCAGACATAAAACCCTTTCCTTTACTAGCATCTCGAGTTAAAGAGTAATAGCAATTTTGTTTGAGAACTTCAACATACGTACTATTTTTTAATTTTATATAAACGCCATCGTATTTAGGCAAAGTGCTTGTCGCTTTCTTCATAGCTTCAGCAGTATATAGTTTACTAATAAGTGATGCATCTTCTTCTGCTGTTGCTTGCTTTACTTTTTCATTCTCTAATTTTTTTTTCATATTTAACACTATTTCATTAGTAGTATTAAATAAATCAATAGTGAAAAACTTAGGTGAATTACTACAGACATCTTGCTCTGGATAGTAATAGTGCCGACAATCTGATGGTGGATTCGGTTTTTTGGTTAATTCTTCTGCGAAATTTTTCGTATTCCTTAGAGAACTTCTTAAAAAAATAAATCTAATATTAATTTTCATTTTTTCAAAATCCATGATTTCCTGCAATGGAATAGTATACGTAAATATTGGATGCTCTTTAGATGAAAATTGAGACTTTACCCATTTTGAATTTGCATCAGCTTTCGATTCTTTTATTGGAATGTTACCCATTCCAAAACCCTGATCACGTGAATCAGAAGATAAAAAATAAAAATCATCAGTGAGCCAATGAGCATTTGCTCCTTCTTTTTTACTAATATAAAACCCTTTATCTCGATTATCCATTTTATTATTCAAATCCATGTCCACTTCAATTAAAGAAGCATCCTGTCCGTAATGTGCCCATTCCGCTCTATTTCCCTGACTCAAGTTGCGTCTTTGCGAACAACATATAGTAGATATGTCCCAACAAAAACCTCTTTCGCCACCAACGTTCCATAATGTATTGTCCTGATCATTAATGTCTTCAAGAATAAAAATAATATTATCTCCAGAAAAAGAATAAGTGATAACATGATTGTTACTTTTTAATAATACAGCTGGAGAATTCGAACTGTTACTTTGCACTGTTATATTATTCTGGGTTCCTTGAGAAGTATTAGTTGATGAAGTATTATTATTTTGATTTGATGCATTAACTTTTATTTCATTTGCAGGAACAGCTGTACCTTTAATGTTTAAAATCGTAGATTCAGGACTACTATTTGTAGTTACTGTAACAGTTTTATTAAATGCACCCGGTCGGTTCTTACTATTATATGTTACATTAATCTCACTTGACTCACCACTATTTAATGTCATTTTAGGACAACTTGCAGTAATACAACCACAAGAAGCTTTAATACTTATTATTTTTAATTCACCAGGACCATTGTTTTTAAAATTAAAAACACATTTAGCTTCAGAATTTTCTTCTATTTTGTCAAAATCATGAACGATTTTGCTGAAAAAAATAGAAGCCTGAGAAAATCCACACACAGACAAGGTCATTAAAAAAATAAAATAAGCAATTGTTTTCATAATTTAAAAAGTTTTAAATTTATATTATATAATAATTTATTTTACGAGCGAATAAAAAAAGGTGTGCAACCCTTTATTTTCTCTCAATTTGTTTGAGGTACGACCAAGCACCTAAGTCCAATTGAAATAAACAAAAGGAACACACCCATTCAGGTGCGCTTCCTAATGTATTTCTCTGGACTATGAAAATTTGGTCGTTTACAAACAAGAGAAATATTTTAAGCAACGCTTAAATTATCTGAATTTTATTTCATGTTTTCATTTTTTAAAGTATTACTGTAAATTTTATGCTATCTTGATAAAACCTGTTTTGGTAAACCAACTTTACGTAACATTTCATTGGCTTTTTCCAATTTTTCAGGAAATAATACAACATTGTTGTATTTGTTCAATGATTTGTCAATTCTGACAATCGGAACTTTTCGTTTATTTAATTCTTTAATATTCATTATGACAAAATTAGTAATTTTTTCGTTGAATCAAAAAGCCAAAATAATTTGCATCTTTTTCAAAAATATCCCATCCTTCTTTAGTTTCTCCAAAAATTATAAAATCAGTTTCAACTTCTGAAAGATATTTTGTTATTCCCATTCTATATAGACGTGTTCTTGATTTGGTACTTCCTGTTGCATAAATAAAAGCATCAGGGTGTTTATCAGTAAAAGCGTAAATCGTTGCTGTAACTGTAGCTAAAACTTTTTCGCTGTCCCCATTATTTGAAATAATTGTATCGTCAATTTTTCCTGTTGTTTTATCTTTATCTCCAAATGCGAGATTATAAACGTCCTTTAAATTAGTACTTGTAAACTGTACAAGTTTTTGAATTCGTCCTTTTGGCCCTTCGCTGACAAATTCAAATGTTGTTAATTTATCGTTTCCTGCAAGCTGATACCTTGGTAAATTCATTTCTTATTGTATTTGTTCTCAGTTTCAGATTCAGTTACAAAAATAGTTGATAAATAATGAAATACCAAATAATTCACATCAGTATTGCGGGATGGCTGTTGTGGTGGCGGCTGTTGGTTTTTTCAGCCGTCAGGCTGTAATTAAATAATTCCGCTTTGGCTGAGTGTCAGCAAAGGAAAAAGCTCTTTTTATTTTTTTTACCATTGAAATAAATTGTTTCAAAAAAAATAAAATGTGCTTTTTCGTGTGTCGGAAAGGCTGACGGTGTGGTTAATCGGCTGAAAGCCGTAATTAAATGGAGCGTAAGGAGATTAGCTCTTTCGTTGTTGTTACGAAGTAAATTTTTTTAATGCTTATCTTTCATTGCAAGCATTAAAAAAATTAAACAACGAAAGTGCTAATGTGGGTTAGCAATTCCTTTCTGGCTTGTGGTCGGGCAAAAGGGCAAGATTTTTTTATTTTTTCCTACCTTAAAAAACAATTAAATTCAGGAAAAATAAAATATTCTTGACCGTGAGTTGATAGGGGCGCAAGTGTGATTAGGAAGCGGTGGCAAAAAAAAACAAAACACTCCGAACGAATCCTTATACATTATATTATAGTCTTTTAAATTTGTTATTTTATCTGGTCTTTTATCTGTCATTTTATTGGAACACGGATTTTTGAGTTGCTTGCTTCTAACGGCTGGGTGCAGGTTTACGTGTTTTTTACCTTAGACCTACGCGCATAGGCGTAGCCTTAGCGTTTATCATAAAAAAAACATGAAACTTGCACCATGTTATAAGCTGGCAACTTACTGTAAATTAATGAATTATAAGTCATTGTATTTTTATCAAGTAACAAATTTAATCATTAAAATAATCATTTTGTAATTAATCTTAGCTCCATTTATGCTCCGAACGACTTTTGTTTTTTTTAAGGTGGGTTTTATTTTTTGTCTTTTATTTTTGAGCATAAGCCAGTGGGATAGCTGTATTTTGTTTTTTTCTATAGGTCTGGTTGTTTATCGGCTTTGAAATTAGTGTTGAATTTTTTAATTATTTTTTTTGAAAAAAGACATCCCTCCTTAATGTAGCAAGGATGTCTTTTCACAAAATTATTTATAGTTTTGCATTATAGATTTGTTGAATTTCAGAATCTGAAAGTATTCTATTATATGCTCTAAAATTATCTAATTTTCCATTATAATAATAACAATTACCGAGTCCGTTATTTTGTTTTCCCATAATACTACCATCGTAGGAATTGAAACTGCTGCAATACATATTCGATGCTTGCGATATCATTACTCCATCAATATACATTTTCTGCGAACTTGAAGAAAATGTCAAAGTAAGCATATGCCAATTATTATCAAGTAATACTGAAGTTACATCTACCGAAAAAGAGCTAGAACAACCGACATTATTACACCAAATTCCAATTTTGTTTTGATAAATACCAAAAGCACGACCAGCGTTTACATCAAATGCAAATAAAATTGCCGAAGAAGTAACAGTCTTAATCCATAAATTAATTGTATAGGTTGATAATGTCTTTAGCGGGTTATTTGGAAATTGAATGTACGCATTCGATGATGATGAAAAAGAAGCAGAATAACCAGATGAACCAGGAATATCAGTTACAAATGAAGCACCAGAATTAATCCCATTATTACCACCAATAATATCGTTTGCATTTTGATTGTCAAAATTATAATACGCAATTAAACCGCTTGAAACAATATAGGGATCAGCTGTTGTTGTAAATGTTTGCTGGCTACCATAAGCCGTACCTGCAATGTTTGTGGCATAAGCACGAACGTAGTAAGTAGTGTTTTGCGATAAACCTGTTAAATTGCTGCTATATGTACCTGTTGCATTCATGCTGCCTAAAGTTGACTTGGTGTTACTAATCGTTGGATTTTGGACAGTTGACCAGCAATGACCATGCTCTGTAATTGTTGCATTTCCTAAATCTGTTACAGAAGCGCCAACTGTTGCACCTGTCATAGTGATACTAGTAATGGCATCTGTTGAAAGTGTTGGAATAGTTGCTGTGGCATTTGTTGTAAATGAAACTTCATTGCTGTAACCTGTGCCTGCGCTATTGGTCGCAAAAGCTTTTACATAGTAGGTTGTACCCGGAGCAAGATTAGATAATGAACTTGTAAAATTACCTGTTTGGGAAGCAGAACCTAAAGATGAATGTGAATTGCTTGTTGTCGGGCCTGATGAAGTTGACCAACAATGACCGTGCTCAATTATATTGCCACTGCCTAAATTGGAAATTGTACCGATTATGCTTGCTGTTGTTTCCGTAATACTGGTTGCTGAATTAGTTGTTAATGTCGGAACTGTAGGAGTAGATGTAGTTGTAAAAGTCTGCTCTGTACTGTATCCTGTGCCACTACTGTTAGTTGCATAAGCACGAACATAATAAGTTGTGTTTGCCTGTAAACCTGAAAGTTGGCTTGTATATGCACCTGTTGCCGATGTTGGGCCAAGTGTAGTAAAACTATTTAAGGTAGTAGGATTAGGACTTGCTGCCCAGCAATGACCACGCTGTGTAACATTACTACTGCCTATACTTGTTACATTTCCTGAAACTTCTGCTGTGGATTGAGAAATATTTATTGCATTGGCACAGGTAACAGTTGGAGCATTGGGATTAGCAATAATAAGACTTACTGTTATTGTTTTGCTTCCTCCGTCGCTTGTGACAGATATTGATTGAGAATAATTTCCCTGTGAAAGTCCTGTACGGTCAACTGTAACATTAACAACATCGGTTTCTGTGGTTGTGCTACCAGAAATTGGATTTACAGAAAGCCAAGTAACATTTTCAACGACATTCCAAGTTAATGAGCCTGCCCCTGTATTTCGTATCTCAAAAGGCAAGGTTGTGAGATTTGTACCAAAATCAAGACTTGTGAGATTAACGCTCAATGCCGTTGCAATAGGCGAAAGAGTAATATCTCCCCGAATTGTTTGCCCTGCAATTACAGTTACTGTTTTTGTATTGGTTACAAAACCATCTTTTTGAACCTGAATTGTGTATTCTTTCGGGTCTAAATCTTTGTAATTATACTTGCCATCTGCACCTGTACCAGTTGAAGAATTGAGCGGACTAAGATTAACAACTGCACCCTGTATAGGTTGCGAAGTTTGCGAGTTTGTTACTATACCCTCGATGTTACCAACAAGCGGAACATCTTCTTTTTTCTTACAGGCTGTATAAATTAATAAACCAGCCAAAAGAACCATTACTGATAAAAATCCGATTTTCTTTTTCATAACACTAAAATTTATAGATTAAACCTGCTTTAAATTCATTGTTGAGATAAACTGTGTAAAAATTTATTTTTCTATCCAGATTATAAGCGTATTTTTTAGCTCCTTTCGAGGTGAACGCATCCACTATATTGTAAATGTATGCTCCTGCTACGCCAATTAGTAAGCCGTTTCGGATATTCTCCCAAGAATCAGCAGAAGCCAAGTGGTCTTTTCTAAAGCGGATATCATTGGTTTGAACTGCAAGGGTAGCATAGCTGCTTCGTTGGTTTTCGGAAACTACTGCGCCAAGAATCAATGCGCCTGTACCTGCTAAAATAACTATTCCTTTGGCTTTCTCTTTTTTATGAAGTTGACCCCAACCAGGAACTAATGCAGAACGCCATACACCAGAAAAGCCATAGCCTTGTTTTACCTCTTTGTCTTCAAAACCTTTTTTGGGAAGCTTCATAAGAATCCAGTATTGATATTCAATGCCTGAATTACTCTTGATTTTCTGCCAATACTCTTCTTCCTTTTTCAAACCTTTTATTGTGATTTTCTCACCATCGGCTCTGATAACCTGAATAAAATTTTCACTAAAGGTTATATCTTCTTTTCCATTGAATTTAATTTTAGTGTTATCTTCTTTTTTATATGTGCTTGTAACCTGAATTGTAGTATTGTTCTCGAAAGTAAGCTGGCTCAGAATATTTGACATTGCCGACTTTTGCGCTCCTTCGAGCGATTCAAAACTTGAACCGATACCAGTATAATAAATGTATGATTCTCCTTTTGGCGGTTCAGATAACCATTCAGGTTTTGAGGATGCGGAACTTTCGAGGATATTTTGAGAGAAAAGGTTGTATGATAAAACAACTAAGCTAATTATAGATATTAATTTCTTCATATAATTTATTTTACCCGAATAAATAAGAAAAAGGTGTGAAACCTTTTGTTTTGCTTTAGCTAACTGAGGTACGACCAAGCACCCTGAAGGACTAAAACAAGCAAAAGGAACACACCCATTCGGGTGCGTTCACTTCGGCTGTTTCTCCCTTCTTGAATTTTGGTCGTTTTCAGTTAGAGAAATGCTTTAAGCAACGCTTAAATTATCTAAAATTTATGTCATGTTTTCATTTTTAAAAGTATTATTGTGAATTTAAAACTACCTTGATAAAACCTGTTTTGGTAAGCCAACCTTCCGCAACATTTCATTAGCTTTTTCCAATTTATCAGGAAATAATACAACATTAGTGTATTTGTTCAATGATTTGTCAATTCTGACAATCGGAACTTTTCGCTTATTTAATTCTTTAATATTCATAATGACAAAATTAGTAATTTTTTCGTTGAATCAAAAAACCAAAATAATTTGTATCTTTTTCAAAAATATCCCATCCTTCTTTAGTTTCTCCAAAAATTATAAAATCGTTTTCAACTTCTGAAAGATATTTTGTTATTCCCATTCTATAAAGGCGTGTTCTTGATTTTGTACTTCCTGTAGCATAAATAAAAGCATCAGGGTATTTATCTGTAAAAGCGTAAATCGTTGCTGTAACAGTAGCCAATACTTTTTCGCTGTCTCCATTATTGGAAATAATAGTATCGTCAATTTTTCCTGTAACTTTGTCTTTGTCTCCAAAAGCGAGATTATAAACGTCCTTTAAATTGGTACTTGTAAATTGAACAAGTTTTTGAATTCGTCCTTTTGGTCCTTCACTGACAAATTCAAAAGTTGTTAATTTATCATTTCCTGCAAGCTGATACCTTGGTAAATTCATTTCTTATTGTATTTATTTTCAGTTTCAGATACAAAAATAGTTGATAAATAATGAAATGCAAAATAATTCACATAAGTATTGCGGGATGGCTGGCGTGGTGGCGGCTGTTGGTTTTTTCAGCCGTAGGCTGTAATTAAATAATTCCGCTTTGGCTGAGCATCAGCAAAGTAAAAAGCTCTTTTTATTTTTTTTACCATTGAAATAAATTGTTTCAAAAAAAATAAAATGTGCTTTTTAGTGTGTCGGAAAGGTTGACTGTGTGGTTAATCGGCTGAAAGCCGTAATTAAATGTGAGCGTAAGGAGATTAGCTCTTTCGTTGTTGTTACGAAGTAAATTTTTTTAATGCTTATCTTTCATTGCAAGCATTAAAAAAATTAAACAACGAAAGTGCTAATGTGGGATTGCAATTCCTTTTTGGCTTGTGGTCGGGCAAAAGGGCAAGATTTTTTTATTTTTTTTACCTTATAAAACAATTAAATTCAAAAAAAATAAAATATTCTTGACCGTGAGTTGATAGGGGCGCATGTGTGATTAGGAAGCGGTGGCAAAAAAAACAAAACACTCCGAACGAATCATTTATACATTATATTATAGGATTTCAAATTTGTTATTTTATCTGGTCTTTATCTGTCATTTTATTGGAACACGGATTTTGGAGTTGCTTGCTTATAACGGTCCTCGCATAGGCAGTAGTTTGGAACACCTTAGACCTACGCGCATGGGCGAAGCCCTAGCGTTTAAATAAGTGGAAAATTCTGCTTATGCGATGTTATGGTTTCGGTGCCTACATCAAATTTATATTTTATTTTTTTCCAATTCTAAATATTATATATTCTATTAAAAATACTTCTATATTACAGTAATTGTTATAGTTTTTGAATAAAATGGTGGAAATTTTTGATTAAGTTCATCCATGAGATAAAACCCAATTATTAAGTCATAAGTACCTACATTAAAATTTGTCGATAATTGTACAGTGTTGTTTATTCCCTTAACAGTAAATTGCTGCTCCCATAGTAAATCATAAGCATTTTTGTTCTCTCTCCTCATTATACTTATCATTATTGGAGAAATTTTAGCAACACTGTTATTATTGAAAAATTTCAGACCTAATTGTAATATTTCATTTTTAGTATAAGTGAATCTCGGAATACTAACAACACAAAAACTATTTAAAGAATTTTGAGTATAACCTTCAACAATTTTAGGAAATTTTAATTTATTGTCATTAATGGTTACAAGAGTATTTTGAGTTTCATCTGACTTAGAAGTTGCGTTAAAATTGAGGTTTCCACTATTTTTTAAATACTTAATAAAAGTAGTGTCACCTTCTATTTTTATTAGAGTAATTGAAGTGTCTTTTGTTTTTCCAGATACATTTGTTACAAAAACTTTTTGAGGACCATCAAAATAATTCCATAATTGGCTACCGCCAAAACCAACAATGGTCAAAATAATTCCCCAGAAAAAATTTTGAATATTTTCTTTTTTGAATAATCCCATAATTTAATTTTTAATTTATTTCCCTTTATTCTTCTTGTTAATTGTTTGCCTAATCAGACTTACAAGATAATCAAAATTTTCTTCATTTTCAATCTGAATTTCATAATCACCATTCCCATGATGTCCTATTGATGATACATCTCGCAATAAATTCTCTGGGTCTAATAATTCTCCTTTTGATAAATTCAACCATATTTTTAAAGATTTCTTTTGTGCTGCGATGTCAACTATATTTGTCTTATTAAGAATAAATGCCAAATAAATTTTTGTTGGTTTAAATACAATTTGATTATCAAGATTTAAAATTGTTTCTTTTAATTTAAAATATAAATCTTTGATGTCTTCATTAGTGTTTATAAGCAATTCATCTTCTGAATATATTTTAATTTCATTACTAACTTGTTTAATTGTATCACTCTCTTTTGATATTGTTTTAATACTTTCAACTGCTCCAACTGGTCTAATAGGGGTAAAATATATTGTTTCGTTATCAAATTGTTTAACTTCCCATAATTCAATTGGTAAATCTTTAAAATTTATTGATTGTTTTTGATAACCTGTAAATACTGGTGAAACAAAAATAACTTTTGATTGGCTCCAATCAATGTCATTTCTCTTTATTGTATTTTTACAATTCTCATTATACTCCAATATAAAGTCAGCCTTGTGATTAAGCATTAAAGATAAATATGCATAACCTTGGTCAATTACACTAAAATTTTTGTCTTTTTTGTACTCTATAATTACAAATGAATTATTAGAAACATCATAAGCGAGTGTATCAATTCTAAAATTCTCAACCGTAAATTCAGATTTTACAAATTTAAGACTGAAAATTTGGTCAATATTTAATTCACATAAATTTTGTAAATCTTTCTCTTTTTTAATAGATATTTCTTTGATGTCGATTAGTTTGTTTTCCTTTGTAATCTTGTATAAATACATATTCAAATATTTTTTAGTTCATAAAATTTAGACAAACAATAATATTATTTTTTCCTTTAAAACTATCATTTTTTTATCAAATATAAAATCTGCGGGTTAGAATGTGTATCGGCAATTCCATATTTTAGCATTGGTATTATCATTGTTCCGGGGTCTCTGGCACTGAACCATAACGGTCCTCGTGCAGGCCGTCGTTTTTGCGACCTTAGACCGGTCGCGTATAGCATAAAATTTTAAATTAGCATTAAATTATCAATTTTTGCGTATATTTAAAATTTTGTGCTTAGCGTATCAATCCCAGCAAATATGCGGCTTGCACGATGTTAGAGTTTCGGTCGGATTCCACAATGCCTTATCAGTATTTGTCTTCAAGTCCTTTCTCAAAATTTAGTTTTAAATATTATAGTTTATCATTTTAGTAAATATACAATTTTTGATAATATACTTGTGTTTCTGTTTTGACTTCTAATAAATAAAAACCTTTTGTCAGATTAAAATTATTTTTTAGAATAATCTTATTTGTACCTTGTAATAATACTCCTTTATATATGGAATTAATTTTTTGACCTATTGCTGAGAATAAATTTATTTCTGTTAATGATTGTTTTTCCAAGTTCAAAATTATATTGGTTTTATCATTAAATGGATTTGGATAAACAATTACCATATTATTACTTGTATTATTACTATTTTTTATTTGTGTTAATGTCTCGCAAACTGTATCAATTACTGTATTTGTTATTATAGGTGTATTAAAATCAAAATATATATTCGATGAATTTAATATAATATCGTTTACTAATAAATCCTCTTTTGGTATTAAGCTAAAATGAACAAAACCATGACTTAGAGGTTCATTTACATTACTGTCTGGAAGAAGTATATTTTCAAACTTCCATTCAAGAATATTATTGCTTTTTATTTGAACAGAATATGGATGACTTGCAAATAACATTTCAAATGATTCAATGTCTAAATTTGTACTTACAGTATCTGTTACTCTGACTGTATAAGCAGTATCTGTTCCCGTATTTTGAAAATGGATTGTGTAAAATAAAGGTTTCCTTTGCTGAACTTGTAATAAAGAAATGTACTTGTCTGGTGTAACAGATTTATAGTTTGGATCATAAGAACCTGTAACAATTCTAGTAATATTAAATGAATTGTTTGATAATAAAGTATCGCTTGAAACTGGTAAAATAATTGCCTTTAATAAAATTGTATCACCTATCAATATGTTCGTGGGAATATTAAAGTAAGCATAAAAAGTAATATAACTATGAGGTAAAAAATTATTAATATTCCATATCAAAGTGTCATTATTTTGAGAGCTTATATTAGGTAAGGAACTTTGATAGTTTAAGAGGTTTGAAAACTTTAATTTTAAAATTGTATTAAGTGTATCTGCACCATTATTAAAACAATTTATTGTTACATAGTAATCAAAGCCGGGATTAGCAGCATCATCAAATACAGAAATTGATAAATCGTTTACAGGTATTGGTTGAAATGCAAAATTATTTAGTGAGTCAGTATTTCCTAAAGTAGTAAATACAGCAATGTTTGAAGTTGGAATTAAAGTAAAATATCCGGGATTTGGAATTGTGATTGAATAATTATACATACCTGCATTATGAGAAATATAAAACCCAATTGAGTCTGTAATTGCATACGATGGACCAGGTATGATTTTTATTAATTTATTTGCTATTCCACTTTCATTATTGTCCTTGATTCCGTTTTCATTTAAATCAATAAAAACATAACCAGAGATTATATTACCGCAATGAGGGTTAACTGTTACAAAAAAGCTATCTATACTAATTTGATTTAATGCATCTGTAATTGTAACAGTATATAAAGTATTTACTATTGGACTTACAACGATAAATGAATCAGTTTCTATTCCTTGATTCCAACTATAAGTTAACGGATAATTTCCACATCCTGAACTTACAACAATAGTATCTAATTCTTCATAACAAATAATTGGTTTACCTGTTATGTAAATCGAAAAAACAGTATCAAATCCAACAACTTGACAAGAATTAAAGTCTGTAACAGTTACCCTATATGTACCCGGACATAAATTAGCTGCTATTGAATTTGCATCAAAATTTGACCATAAGTATGTATATGGTTGTTGACCTCCAATTACATTTGGAACAATGTACCCATTACATAAACCATTACAAGTTCCATTATTTGATGTAGTGTTAACAAATAATTGTGGAGGTTGGGAAACATTAAAACAAGTGTCATGCGTACAGCCATTATTGTCTGTAACTGTTACACAATAATTACCCGCAGGTACATTAATCAAATTTTGAGTAGTTGAACCATTGTTCCAAATATAGGAATAACCAGCCATTCCTCCATAGGGAGTTATAATAATTCTACCATTAGATTGACCATAGCAAGGAATATGCTGTATATATATCATCTGTATCGTCAATGGCGGTGGTTGAAAAACATCGAAATTTTGAAATAATTCGCAACCATGCGAGTCAGTAATTTTTACAGAATCATATCCTGCACAAAGGCTATCTGCTAATTGTGTAATTTGATTATTTGCATTTGCACTCCAATGGATAGAATAAGGAGGAGTTCCACCTTCATAGTTTACATATGCAGTGCCATTACAAATTCCATTACATGTTATAGCTGTTACAACTACACTAAGATCTAGGAGAGATGGTTGGTTTATTAGTATACTAACAATAGAACTATCTTGATTATTATAAAAATCTGTAACAGTTAAAATGAATGTTCCTGCACTTAAATTTATTGCTGAATCAGTTGTTTGAATGGGATTTGTATTCCATTTATAGATATATGTACCAGAACCACCACTTGCTGTAGCTTTTGCCCAGCCATCATTAAAACTATAACAAGAAACATCTGAATGATTAGTAATTGTTACAATAACTTGAGATTGAATATTAATTATTGCAATAAAGAATAAAGCAAAAAATGTAAATGTTTTTTTCATGATTTATAAGTTTTAATTATTTCTCTAAATTGTCTTTTTAATATTTATATACTAAATTTTATTGTGGAATTTTTTTATACAAAAAAATCTTTTTCCGACTGAACTCTAACGGTCGAGGGCTGGCGCATGTTTTTTTTACCTTAGACCTACGCGCATGGCGTCAGCCTAGCGTATCAATAGAAAAAAAATTGCGCTACGCCCTTTGTTACCAACTGTGCGATTATCAATCATTTACAGGCTCAAAGATAGTCATTATTTTTATATTATTGTATTTTTATCAGTGTGGTTGTGTGATTGCGTTTTAATTTTTTTTGAGAGGGCAAATAATTAAATAAAATACCGCTTTGGATGTGTGAAAGGGAAAAAGCGAGCTCTTTTTGTTTTTATGGCTTATCGGGGCGGCACTGTGGGAAAAACAAAATGTGCTTGTCTTTTTAGCGGTGGAAACGATGGCTTGTGTGGTTAATTTGTAATTAGCATTATAACTTATTGATATTCTATTACATACTATCAATTTGCAGTCAGATACAGTAAGAGTTTTATCAGATACTGTACTAATTCTATCAGATACTGCGTGAGTTTTATCAAATACTATTCGAGTTCAAACAATTACTATTGCAGTTTTATTAAATACTATCAGAGTTTTATCAGCAACAGTTTGAGATTTAAGAAACACCATTTGAGTTTTATAAAATACTATTTGAAAAAAAGAAAATACGGTATAAGTTTTACCAAATACCGTATGAAATTTATCAGATACTGCCAGAGAATATTAAATTACAATTACCTGTTACGAAAATCTCTTTATTCTTATTAGAATTTGTATTTTCTAAATGCAATTTTACTTATCTGTTTATACTGCGGACTTGTTGCTCCAAATAAAGACTTAACGTATTTTTTTACTTCTAATGCTAAATCAACAAGACCTGTAGAAGGCTGATATAATGTTGTATTTCTCGTTAATAAAGCATTTGAATAAGTTGTGGTTGCATTGATTACAGCAGTATTTGTTGATTTTAAATTTGTCAAGGTAGTATTTAGGGTTGCTACTTTTAATTCTGTCTCATTCGGTGTATAAAGAGGTTCTGTTGATATAACCTGAATAAGTTTTGTTAAATGGTCAATATAGCTGTCGTAACTTTGTTGTGAAACAGATATTTGTTTTGGTTCTGTTGCTACCGGAGTTGTTGTTGTTCCTGTACTGTCCGTTCCAGCATCTTTATGAGTGCTTTCAATAAATGCATCTAAAGCATTTTTGCTTTTCTTGGGAGTTGCACGTACACCCTGTACTTTACGATTAATTGTGATTGCATCTGCAATTGTTTGTTTGGTTGCTCCTGACACTTCAAGAGAATTAACAATACGAGTACAAAGTTTTTTTAGCGGATTAAATGCAATTTCACGAGTATTTGTAGCATTATCGAAAGCTGTTTCTGCTACTTTTAACGCTTGAATTACGTTTCTTCCACTTGTTTGCAGTGCATTTAAAGCAGGGATTTTCAATGCTGCTTTTGACGGATTAAAGGCGGTTCCGAAGCCCGTGCAACGAGAGATTAAATCTTCAAGATTTGCAACATTTTTATCATGCCCTGTTTCTGTTGTACTTGTCATAAGTTTTGAGTTTTAATGATTTATAAACACAAATATAAAAAATTTATTGCAAACAAATAAAAAATATTATTAAGAAAAAATAAATTGAAACGGGGTACTTCTTGCAATATTTCCAAAGTAATCAATTGTATCTTTCCAAAATTGACCATCAATTAAAAATACTGACTCTACAAATTTTATGGTATTGATTAAAAAAAAAATTAGGAGATTGGCTTTTAAGCAGGTTTATGATTCTTCTGTTTCATAAACCTGCTTTCTTTAGCCCTTAGAAAAAATAATTAACCATTAAAAAACTCAATCTTTATCTTCTTTTTTATCTTGTGGCTCAACATTTTTCTTGATAAAATTTCCTTTATCATCAAATATTAAATCCATTTTTTCTTTACCCTTTGAAACTTCTGCTTCAAAAGAAATTTTACCATCAGCACCCATTATTTTTGCGGCTTCTCCAAGTTTATAACCTGCATAATTTTTTGTAATGTAATCGGTAATTGTTTTTGATAATTCGCTTGTTTTAATTTCCTGTTCTGATTCTAGTAATTTACCATCTGCACTGAAATCTGCTGACATTTCATTTTTATTAAAATCAAACTCTACCTCGAATTTATCTTTTTCTTTTTCCCATTTTTTTACTTTAGCACCTTTAAATTTTGCCTGAAATGCAGAAACTACATTTTTGGGAACATCTGATTCTTTAATTTTTTGAGCACTCACATAATTTACCATAAAGAATGCGACAGAGACTAAAATTAATGTTTTCATTTTTTTAAGATTTTAAATTAATAATGAAACAAAAGTAAGAAGTGATTCTGAAGCAAATCTGACGAAAAAGAGAATAGGATAAATATTTTATTTAACAATCGCTTTTTTCAAACTCATGTTGTTTTGAATAATTGAGGCAACAACTAATATTAACAAAAGTGAAAATAGAATTAATGAAGAACCTATTGTACCAAAATTCAAACCGCCTTTATCAATTGGTTTTGTGAGCAAATCGCCAAAGGTTGCACCAAATGGGCGTGTAAGTACAAATGCCAGCCAGAATAATATTACATGTGAAACTTTTGAGAAAAAATAAAATAAAACAATCAGTAATAATAAACTTCCGATAAGAATTGCACCGCCTGAAAAACCAAGCCCTGAATTGTCGGCAAGATAATCACCTAATGCAGTGCCTAAAGTATTGGAAAATAATATTGCTGTCCAATAAAATATTTCACCTTTCAACGATTTTATATTTGTTATTGACAAGGATTTTTCAGAAAATTTCCAAATAATAAGTGTAGTGATTAGCAATGTAATTAATATCAATGAGCCAAAGGCATAACCTAAACCCATTGTTCTGTCAATGAAATCTGACATTGTTGTACCTGCGGTACTTGTTGTAAGAATAACTGTCCAATAAATAAAAGGGTGATATTTTTTTGAAAAAAGTTGAATTAAAAGCGTTGCAAGAAAAAAACTTAAAAGAATTATTGTACTAACAGCATAACCGACATTCATCGTCATGGACAATAAATCTCCGGCAGTTTCTCCTAAAGTGGTTGCACAAATTTTCATCAACCAAAATGCAATAGTGATAGCAGGGAGTTTATACATATACTTTATATTGTTTGAGGTACATCAGCCTTTATAAAGTTGCGATAAAATTCATACGCCATAAACCATAACGAATAAACTGTTAATCTCCCCCAAAAATCAATAAATGGCAGGGTGTCTAAATCGGGAGAAAGTTTATTGAAGTAGCCGAGTGTAAGAAAAACAGGAATATTGAGAATGACAATTGTTACAATGATACTCTTTAAAATACTTTTGTTTGGCAAATATTTTCTGTAAAGTGCATAGCCAGTAAACCACAATGAATAAACACATAAGCGACCCCAAAAATCAATGAAAACAATTGCCCTTGGTGTGGAGGAAAAGGCTTGAAAGTATGCCAGTAGTAAAAACACAATAGCGTTTGCTGCTACAAGCAATCCCAAAACCTGCTGAATTATTTTTTTATTTTTTATCATACTACCTAATTTTTTAAATTCATATTATGAAATATCATTTGCAAAAAGGACAGAAACAGAATGAACTCCCATTTCATATTTATAATTAATGTTGAAAGAATACCTGTCTATAATGCTTTTTACAATTGATAAGCCTAGACCTAAAGAATCTTTTGAACTATCATTTTTCTTAAATCGTTCAAATAATTCAACTGGAATAGCATTTAAAACAAGACCAGTATTCACAATGTTACATTTATTTTTTTCAATAATTATATTTATTGAGCCACCATCAATATTATGTTTAATTGCATTCTGTAATAAATTTGCAATTAATATATCGCAAAGGGTAGCATTCATTTCAACAATAATTTCATTTTGATAATCTTTTTGAATTGTAATGTTTTTATTCTGTATAAAACTTTCAAAATTGAGTAATTGAACGTCAATAACTTTTTGAATACTGATTTTAGATAAATTCACAAACTGATTATTTTCAATTTTTGTTAATAAAACCAATGCTTTATTGAGTGCAGATAATTTGTTTACAGAATCATCTATTGCCTGTATTTGTTGCATTTCTTGTTCTCTTAAATTTTGCGATTGTATTAAAAGTTCAAGTTTGGCTTTAATTACTGCAAGCGGTGTTTGCATTTCGTGAGAAGCGTTTTCAGAAAATTCTTTCAGGTGATTGTAATCTGAATAGATTTTATTTGTCATAGTGGTTAATGCCTCATTGAGTTTTTTAAATTCATTGATTGACGAGGTTTCAAATTCTGCAAGCGTGTTTTGCTTAATATCATAGGAATTTAATTTTTCAATGGTTTTATAAAATGGTTTCCAGAGAATTTTTGAGAAAATAAGATTTGCAAAGAAAAATGAAATTACAAGAAAGCCTAAAATTAAAGACAGTGTAAACAATAAGCCATCTGTTAATTCGTCACTTTCCAGTGATGACCTGATAATTGTAATTTGATAATTAACATTATTAATTTGTGAGTAATTGTAAAGCACTCTGTAATTAATATTTTCTTGTTCGCTTTTATCAAACAGAATCGTATCAGAATAAAAATGACCTTTTGTATTTGTATTTTCAACAATAATTTTTGAAAGACTGTCAGAACTTAAATAATAAGTTTGAGGTTCTTTCCACGATTTAATAATTTTTTCAGCATTCAATTTTTCTTTCCAAAGTGATTCATCTGTACTTTCACGAACATCATTTTGAATTAAAAAATATGAGATAAACCCTGCAATAAGCAAAAGAGGTAAACTCAAAAGCAAATAATATAATATTGTTTTTTTTATTAAACTCATAATGTTTTAAAGCTATAACCAATACCGTAAATTGATTGTATATAATCTTTGCAGCCTTGTTCTTCCAGTTTCTTGCGAAGATTTTTTAAATGTGTATAAATAAAATCATGTGAATTTGAGAAGCTGGCAAAATCACCGCTTAAATTTTCTGCAATTGCATTTTTTGAGACAACTTTATTTTTATTTACAATTAAAAAAAGTAACAAGTCATATTCTTTTGCTGTTAAATCAATCTCATTATTATTAACTTTTACTTTTCGTTCTTCCGGTATAATTGTAATCTCGTTAAAAATTATGGTTTTACTCCCTTCAAAGTTTTTCCTGCGTAATAAAGCTTTAATACGAGAGTTCAGTTCTGACAAATGAAAAGGTTTTGGTAAATAATCATCAGCACCCAAATCAAGTCCTGTGATTTTATCGGTCAATGAGTTTTTTGCTGAAATAATTATTATTCCTGCTTTAGAATTAGATTCCTTTAACTGTTTAATAATTTCAAGACCATTGCCGCCAGGCAATGTTATGTCAATTAATACACAATCATAATCAAAGTCATTTACTTTTTCTGAACCTATTGGAAAATCAGATGCTGATTCAACAATATAACCCTCCTGATACAGATACTGTTTTATTGATTTTCTCAATTCTTGTTCATCTTCAATTATTAGTATTTTCATAGTGTTGCAAAAGTAGAATTAAATTCTGACGAAATTCTGAAGAGATAAGCATCACAAAAAAATAATTTAATACTTCCTTATTGGCTCGATGCGTTGGCAAAGGGAAAGCTCTTTTTGTTTTTTATGGCTATCAGGAGGCATTGAGCGAAAAAACAAAATGTGCTTTACCGAACGCTGATAGGGAAGCCTGTGTGGTTAAAACTAATAAATGAGAGCGAGAGGAAAATAACTCTTTGTTGTTGGTGCGAAGCAAGTTTTTTTTTGCTTATCTTTTTTCAAGCAAAAAGAAAACTAAACAACAAAGTGTTATTGTGTGTGAGCAATTCCGCTTTGGCTCGTGGTTCAGCAAAAAGGCAAGTGTTTTTTGTTTTTTATACCAAAAAATAATTTAATTCATAAAAAACAAAATAGACTTGACTGTGTGTTTGATAGGGTCAGCCCGTGTGATTTAAAATGCGGGCAGGGAAAAAAATTAAAACTGTGTCGGCTTGTGTGTCAGATGTCCTATTCTTTATCATTTGTCTTATAATTGTCTTTATATACAATAATATTATAATCAATTTTTATTATCTATCTTGAGCTTTTATTCCAGTCATTTTATTAGTTCGGAATTTTTTGGAGCATTGTTGGTAACGTTCCCTGCGCTGGCACAGTTTTTTTTAAACTTTTCCTTAAACCCAAAAGCCCGTAGGGCTCGCATCATAATTAAAAAAAATTGTGCTATGCGCAGTGTTAGCAATCTGGCTGTTATTTCATTCATTCCACATCCGCCCGACCAATGCACAAAATTAATGAACTTTTGCGGGTTAGCCAACTTGCCCATCAGGGCAATTTTTTGTGCGGTGGCATTAGCACGATAGTTTGGTGGCAAATTTGCCGTCAGGCAATAGCGATGGCGAAAAGTTCATTAATTTCCTCGCACCCCTACAAGGCTTCAAAATCCGCACCACAGCTTGTTGCTAACGTTCCCTGCGCTGGCACAGTTTTTTTTACCTTAGACCTACCGCCATGCCCGAAGGGCTTGCGGATTTAAATAAAAAAAAAATTGTGCTACGCGCAGTGTTACCGTTTCGGTTTCTTTGTCAATAATGTCATTTTAAAATTCTTCGTTTGCTAAAAATTATTATCTCCATGGGTTAGTTTTTTATAATCTTTTTACAAATTATTCTATTTGTTTGTAAATCTATTATTTTTAACAAAAACAAACTATCTGTAAAATTTGAAATATCAAGATTTTTACTTTTAGTCTTAATAATACAATTCCCTCGTGAATCAAAAAGTTCTACCATTATTTCACTATCATATTTAATGGTTAAATTATTGTGTGTTGGATTTGGATAAACTATCTCAATTAGGTTCTTGAAATTTTCATTATTTATTCCAACTTCATGCATAATATTTGCAACTATTGTATTATGGAGACTATCATTTAAAGTAAAAATAGTATCTCCTATAAAATTAAAATATATATTTTCCATTTGAACACTATTGCAATTGGTATCTAATAAATGTAAAGTTGACCATCCTTCCAAATAACTTCCAGAAATTTGACTGAAATCAGTCGTGATATATACCGGATAATTGATAGCATGAATAACTATTTCAAAGTTATCAAAAATAGTAGAAAAGTTTTCATGAAATGCAAATGGTCTAATGTCTATTTTTGAGTCGATATTATAAGGAGAATAAATATTTTCATTACTAACCCAATTCATACCATTTAAGCAGTGAAAGTGAATACTGTCACGCTGTATAATTCTTATATCAAGATCTGAAAATGGTTGGTTTAAAATATTTATTTCATTTAAATTACTATCAATTTCTAAAGTCGCATTATCATTCATACCAAATACAACAGAATCTTTATTTCCAAAAGAATCTATGACAATTAATTTACATTTAAAATCTTGTCCTATTAGTGTTGTTATATGAATCCCATAAACAAATGCAATTAATAAAAATCTTTTCATCATTTTTATTTTATTAAAATAATTCCAAATATATTATAATTATCAATTCTTTTTTTTTAGTAATAAAAAATCAAGTATAAGATTGTGTTTCGATAATTCATAATTAAATTTTAGCAACGTAATCATTTTTGCAGGACGGTCTGAAACTGAACGGTAACG
>Ga0209417_1002824_pt1 | contig 25147 bp, 28 predicted proteins | sample RifGroF2_FD_184002 | JGI IMG/M metagenome (GOLD analysis project Ga0209417, IMG submission 184002) | Groundwater microbial communities from Rifle, Colorado, USA - Groundwater F2 (SPAdes) (version 2) | ecosystem: Environmental > Aquatic > Deep subsurface > Groundwater | place: Rifle, Colorado... | reverse complement strand
AAAAAATTAATTGCGAACTTAAAAAATATTTGCAATACTACAATTACGAAAGATTACATTTGAGCTTAAATTTAAAAACACCTTCACAATTTACTTAAAGTGATTCCAAGCTATTGGTTAGAATACGAAAATATACTATTTCTCCAAATGATGTTTGAGCGTGTAAATCCAATCTTCATCTATTTGATCGCTTTCGAGCTTTTGCGCAAGAAGCCATTCCAAATATCCTCTATCAGTAGCAAGCACGTCTTCTATTTTTTTGCCTAAATGTTTACCAAAGTTAAATGAACGCAAAAGGGAAGGATGTGAAGAAATTTCTATCATTTTCTCTATCGCTTCTGCTTCATTCAAGTTTTCTGTTTCTATTAATTTTTTCAAAAGTCTGGCAAAAAGTTTTTCTAATACCAAGACATCACCCAAGGCATCGTGTGCAGTCGCTTCAACATCCAAATCAAGCAAATAACGCAAGTATTGTAAATTATATTTTTCTATTTTTCCTTCTTTGTCCAACTCTCTTGCAACTCTAAGTGTGCAAATAAATTTATTTGGAATTATTTCTTCCTTTTTTATAATCATCAAGTCAAAAGGAGCATTGTGAGCGATAACTACAGAATCTTTATCTTCAAAGAGTTTCTTTATTATAGGTTGATCTGTACTTTCTTTAAAAGTCGGTTTTTCTGTGAGCATTTTATCAGTGATGTGGTGCACTGCAGAAGCTTCAGGTGGAATTTTTACAGGAGGTTTGTAAAGACCAGTAAAATTTTCTTCTCCGCATTTATAAGCAATCTGCACCAAAAAATCATTTTCTGTATTGCCAGTAGTTTCTGTGTCAAAAAATATTAGTCTTTGTTTTGTGTTTGGCATTTTATTATTTTATCATAATTTGTTATAATATGTGTATGATTCATGAACAAATAAAAAACAGTATAAAAGAAGCTATGATGGCGAAAGATGAAGTTCGACTTTTGACATATAGAAATATGCTTTCTTCTTTTACCAACGAACTTGTCAGTAAGGGCAAAAAGCCAAATGAAATGCTTCCTGATGAAGAAGCCTTGATGGTTATTAAACGAATGGTAAAAAAGGGTAATAAAGCTATTGAATTATTTAAACAAGGTAGCCGTAATGATTTGGTAGAAAAAGAGATGGAAGAGATTAAGATTTTAGAATCTTACATAAAATAGGATGCATACTGTAAACCTTTTGATTAGCTTAGTAGAACATCATCAGGTTTTTGCTTATGGATTAATTTATTTAGGATTAATATTTGAAGGTGAGATATTTATTATTTCTACAGGAATTTTGGCGCATTTAGGAGCTCTTAATTTTTGGTTTTCTTTACTTTTTATTCTTTTAGGGGGTTTTTCTAAAACTATTTTAGGGTATGCTTTGGGTAATTTTTTATTTAAAAGGTTTAATCACCACAATATTTTTAATTATATTCAAAAAAAGGTCTATAGAGTCTTACCTAGGTTCAAAACAAAACCTTTTTGGTCTATTTTTATTTCAAAGTTTATAATGGGGGCAAATTATTTAGTTGTAATTTTTGCTGGTTATGAGAACGTAGATTATAAAAAATATTTAAAAGCAGAAATCTTATCGACAATAATTTGGGCTCCGCTTATGTTATCTATAGGTTATTTTTTTGGATATACTGCACTTAATATCACCAAAGAGATTTGGAAATTCTCTATGATCATACTAGTCATGTTTGTAATCTTTATTATTTTTGACAAATTTATTAGTTGGCTTTATGAATTATTTGAAGAATTTTATCACGGGTCCCGTTAGAAATTCATTAAATAAAACGATAAGATAAATATTATTAATTAAAATTTTTAATGGGATGGAAATAAATAGTAAAAAATTAATAACACACAATGGTTCTTTTCATGCAGATGATATTTTTGCTTGTGCGACATTGAGTTTGGTGCTGGAAAGAGCAGGGGAGAAATTTGAAGTATTTCGCACCAGAGATGAAGAAATTATTAAGACAGGGGACTATGTTTTTGATGTCGGGGGAATTTATGATGCAGATAAAAATAGATTTGATCATCACCAGATAGGTGGTGCAGGAAAGCGTGAGAATGGCATAGAATATTCTTCTTTTGGTTTGGTTTGGAAAAAATTTGGGAAAAGTATTTGTGAAGATGAAGAAGCAAGCAACGAGCTGGACAGGAAGATAGTGACGCCCATTGATGCTGTTGATAATGGTATGGATATTGTGATTTCCAAATACAAAAATATTTATCCCTATAATGCAGATCAAGTTTTTCTAGCGTATTCGCCTACGTGGAAAGAATCTGAAAATGAAATTGAGATGGATGGGATTTTCTTTGAACAAGTTGAAAAAGCAAAAGAAATATTAAAAAGAGAAATCAAGGTTGCCGTAGATGATGCAGAAGGAAAACGCATAATTATAAAATCTTATGAAGATTCCGAGGATAAAAGAATAATTGAGTTGGATATTTCCTTTCCGAGATATCTGTTTCAAAAAACCTTGTCTAAATTTTCGGAACCTTTATATGCGGTATATCCCGGGGCCATCGGAGATAATTGGAAAGTAGAAGCAATAGTGAAAGATCCGAATACTTTCGAAAGCAGGAAACCATTTCCCGAAGCCTGGAGGGGGTTTTTAAACAACGATCCCCGTTTAAAAGAATTGACGGGGGTAAGTGATGCTTTGTTTTCTCATAGAACTGGATTTTTAATTACTTCGTCTTCTAAAGAAGGAGCTATCAAATTAGCACAAATTGCGCTACAATCTTAGATATGGCATTTATAGATGAAATGAAGATTTATGCGGAAGCAGGACGTGGTGGCGACGGCGTTGTTCGTTGGCGTCAGGAGAAATTTGTACCAAAGGGTGGGCCTGCGGGCGGTGATGGTGGACGCGGTGGTGATTTTTATATTAGGGCAGTTCGAGATGTCCATATTCTTTCGAAATATAAAGCAAAGAAAAGTTTTACTGCTGGACGTGGAGAAGACGGCGGAAATAAAAGCCTGCACGGTAAAAATGGAGAAGATTTTATCTTACAATTGCCAGTCGGCTCTATTATTACAAATCTTGAAACAGATGAGACTTGGCAACTGACAGAACCTGAAGAAAAATTTTTAATTTTAAGAGGTGGTTATGGAGGTTTTGGAAATGAACACTTTAAAAGTTCTACAAATACTACTCCTAAAGAATCACGACAAGGGCAAGATGGTGAGAAAGGAGATTTTAAAATTGAGCTTGAACTTTTTGCTGATATTGGACTCATAGGTTTGCCAAATGCTGGCAAAAGTTCTCTCTTGAATACTCTCACCAATGCAGATGCAAAGGTTGGAGATTATGCTTTTACTACTTTAGACCCAAACTTGGGAGATTTTTATGGTTATATTATTGCCGACATTCCCGGGATAATAGAAGGAGCGTCAGAAGGCAAAGGTCTTGGAGTCAAATTTTTGCGACACATCAAACGCACCAAAATGCTCGCGCATCTCGTCTCTTTTGACCCCGAAGGAAAGAATACTTCCTACGGGGCAAGGAATTTATCTATGATGGCTCGCTACAAGGAAGTTAGAAAAGAACTTGAAAAATATGACAAAAAACTTGCTTTGGGTGAAGATGGTCTCGCATCTAAAGAAGAAATAATAATTCTGACGAAGAGTGATGTAATAGATGATCCTAAAATTATTTTAAAAAAAGTTACAGAGTTTAAAAAAATAAGTAAGAAGGTTTTTGTTTTGTCTTTATTTGATGATAAAATGGTAAAAAAGTTTAATGACGAATTGGCAAAAATTTTAAAAAAGAAATAAATTTACTTAAATAATGGCAAATAAATATTACCCGACAGTTGGCCTCGAAATACATGCAGAACTTAAGACACAAACAAAAATGTTTTGTGGTTGTAAGAATGATCCTGATGAAGAAAAACCAAATGTAAATATTTGCCCAGTATGCATGGCGCATCCTGGAACTTTGCCTGTAGCGAATAAAAAAGCAATAGAAAATGTGATAAAAGTTGGATTAGCGATAGATGGACAAATTGCAGATTTTTCTGAATTTGATAGGAAAAATTATTTTTATCCGGATATTCCAAAGGGATATCAGATTTCACAATATAAATATCCGATAGTCTCTGGTGGACATTTAGCAGATATGGACGTCACTCGTATACACCTTGAAGAAGATACAGCAAATAACAAACATTATGAAGGTAAAGTTACAGACGTTGGACGTCTGGAAAATTTACAGACGTCCAACGTCTGTAACGAAGGGTATTCTTTGATAGATTTCAACCGTGCTGGAGTACCTTTGATGGAGCTAGTCACAGAGCCTCACACTTTTGAGACAGCAGAAGAAACAGCAAAAAAAGCATCAAAATTCGCCAAAGAATTACAACTTGTTCTTTGGTATTTGGGTGTATCTGAAGCAAATATGGAAAAAGGAGAAATGCGAGTAGAAGCGAACATTTCAATCTCGGCGGATAAAAATAAACTAGGTACAAAAGTAGAGGTAAAAAATTTAAACTCTTTTAGAAGTGTGGAGCGTGCTATCAAATATGAAATAGATAGGATGACTGAATTGATGGAAAATGGAAAGGGGGATGAAATAGTACAAGAGACGCGTGGTTGGGATGAAAATAAACAGCAGACTTTTTCTCAAAGAAAAAAAGAGGGAAGTGCAGACTATAGATATTTTCCAGATCCTGATTTACCAAAAATGAAGCTCCACGAAGCTTTTGATTTAGAAAAAATAAAGCACGATTTACCAGAATTGCCAGAAGTAAAAAGACTGAGATATAAAAATGACTTTGGAATAAAAGATGAAGATATAGAAGTTTATATTAATGATCCTGCGCTTGGTGCATGGTTTGAAAAAGTTGCTGAAATTTTAGCAGATGGAGGGAAAATTAAAACAGCTTCAAATTATGTAACATCTGATTATATAGGTCTTAAAAAAACTAACTTAGACATCCGATGTCCAAGTGTAGAAAATTTTGTAGAATTAATTAATTTAGTCTCTGAAAATAAAATTTCTTCACGTACAGCAAAAGATATTTTGGCCATAATAGTAGTAAATGATGAATCACCATTAAAGATTGCTACAGAAAAAAATTTATTGCAGAAAAACGAGGAAGGTGCATTAAAAGTTATTGTAGAAAAAATAATTTTAGAAAATTCAGAAGTCGTATCCGTATATAAGAGCGGTAAAGAAAACGCAATCATGTCTTTGGTTGGAAAAATTATAAAAGAATCGAATGGATCTGCAAACCCTCAAATTGTTATAAAACTTTTGAAAGAAATGCTTGCCCGTCCGTAGCTTTTGAGGCAGAGGAGGGTTATAATTGAGAGATGAAGACATTAAGAGAGTGCATAAAAGAAGCTGAAGAAAAAAAAGTTGCAATTGGGCATTTTAATATTTCAAATTTGGAAGGTCTCCATGCTATTTATAATGCTGCAAAAAAATTAAATGTACCAGTTGTCATCGGGGTTTCAGAAGGAGAAGAAAATTTTATAGGCCTAGAAGAAGTGGCAGTACTTGTTCGAACCATAAGAGAACGGGACGATTATCCTATTTTTTTAAACGCAGACCATCATCATAGCTTTGAGTCAGTAAAAAAATGTATAGACGCAGGTTTTGATTCTGTTATTTTTGATGGTGCCAAATTGAGCTTTGAAGAAAATGTAAAAATAACAAAACAGTGTGTGGATTATGCTAGGTCTGTAATAAAAAATAATGGCCGAGATATTTTAGTAGAAGCAGAGCTCGGATATATTGGCGAAGGTTCAAATATTAAAGAGAGTATACCGGAAGGCGCAGGAATCTTGACCAAGCCGGAAGATGCAAAAAAATTTGTAGAGTTGACTGGCCTAGATATGTTTGCTCCGTCTGTCGGCAGTATTCATGGAGTAATAAGAACAGGAAACCCACATATTGATGCAAACCTTGTGGCAGAGATAAAAAAGGCCACTGGTGTGCCCTTGGTGCTCCATGGAGGCTCTGGGTTGCGGGATGTAGATTTTACTGATGCTATATCAGCTGGAATTAGCGTAGTGCATATAAGTACTGAAATTCGTGTAGCTTTTGTGGAAGGATTAAAAGAATCTATTTTAAAAAATAAAGATGAAATAGTGCCTTATAAAATTTTAGAGTTAGCGAAAGAAGATGTGGAAGAAATAGTAGGGGAAAGATTAAAACTTTTCAATAATTTAAAATAAAAACTTGAAAGAAGATATAAAAAAAGAACTCTTAAAATTTTTTAAGGGTGATGTGGAAGACGATGAAGAAACACTCATAAAATATTCGCATGACGCGAGCTTGCTTGAAGTACGACCTGAGATTGTTCTTTTTCCAAAAAATACTGAAGATGTAAAAAATTTAGTAAAATGGGTAGGAGAAAATAAAAATAAATATCCTGATCTTACTATCACAGCCAGATGTGCGGGTACAGATATGTCTGGTGGAGCGATAGGAGAGTCTATCATTTTAGATTTTACGAGATATATGAATAAATTAATCGGTGGACCATTGCCGATTGGAAATAAATCAGAATGGGAAATTGTCGTAGAGCCTGGGATGTTTTATCGAGACTTTGAAAAAATAACTCTAGAGAAAGGTCTCATTTTGCCATGTTATACAGCTTCTAAAAGTTTGAATGCACTCGGTGGAATGTATGGCAACAACTCTGCAGGAGAAAGAACATTGAAATACGGTAAAATGGAAGATTATATTCTGTCTGCGAAAGTTGTCTTTGCGGATGGAATTGAGAGAGAAATCAAACCTTTTCCTGTAAATGAAATTTCCAAGCAAGAAGAAATTTATAAAAAAGTTTTTGATTTAATAAAACAAAATGAAGATGAAATAATTCGCGCCAAGCCGAAGGTCAGTAAAAATTCAGCTGGTTATTATATTTGGAATGTTATAAATAATAAGAATTTTGTCTTTGATTTAAATAAGTTGCTTGTCGGTTCACAGGGTACGCTTGGTATCGTGACTGAGATGACTTTAAAATTAATACCAAATAACAAACATTCCAAATTGGTTGTCATTTTTATGAATGATATAGCTCCACTTGGTCGGCTAGTAGAGGAAATTTTGAGTCAAAATCCAGAAACGTTAGAAATATATGACGACAAGACAATGAAACTAGCAATGAAATTCTTTCCAGATTTTTTAAAAAATAAAGGATTTCTCGGTATGTTCAAATTTATGTGGAGTTTTTTACCAGAAGCATTTCTCATGTTTACTGGGGGTATACCAAAATTGATTATTCTAGCTGAGTTTGCTGGTGAAAATGAAAAAATAGTAAATGATAAATGTGTAAAATTAGTAGAGAAAATAAATAATTTTAAATTAAAAGTTCACATTACAGAGTCAGAAGTAGAAGCAAATAAATATTGGGATATTAGGAGAGAGAGCTTTGCTTTGCTTCGTAAACATGTGAAGGGAATGCGTACAGCTCCTTTTATAGATGACATAATTGTCCGTCCAGAATTTTTGCCGAAATTTATTCCAGAGCTTAATAATATTTTAAATAAATATGATTTGATGTTTACTTTGGCGGGACATGCTGGTGATGGGAATTTTCATATTATTCCACTTATGGATTTCAAACGTTCTGATACTGCAAAAATAATATTAGAACTTGATGAAAAAGTTTATGATTTGGTTATAAAATATCATGGTTCAATTACTGCCGAACACAATGATGGCCTTATCCGTACACCATATTTACACAAAATGTATGGAGAAAGAATGGTGGAAATTTTTAGAAAAATAAAAGATATTTTTGATCCCAAAAATATTTTAAATCCAGGTAAAAAAATCCCCACAGAAAATATGGGAGGTACAAAAGAATATATCGCTTCACATATAGCGTTAGAACATAAAGCAATACATCGTATTTAGATTTGCCTTTTCACTTTTTTCGTGTATAATCTTATTCATGTTTGCAATTAAAGCTAAAACACGAGATGCGAGTGTCAAATTAGACGCTCTTAGAAAAGAGGGAGAAATTCCAGCTGTTTTTTATGGAGCAGGCAAGGAGACGACTTCTATTTCTGTCGGAAAAATAGAATTTAAAAAAGTATGGAGAGAAGCAGGAGAGTCTTCTGCTGTAAAAATTACTACTCCTACCGGAATCATAGATGCGCTTATTCATGAAGTTCAAGTTGATCCTATTACAGAAGAGCCTATACATGTCGATTTCTTGGCCATAGATATGAAGAAGAAGATTACTGTCAATGTAGCTCTCGAATTTATTGGTATTTCAAATGCAGTAAAGAGTGGAATAGGAAATCTAGTAAAATCAATTCATGAACTTGAAGTCGAAGCATTGCCAGCTGATTTACCACACAGTCTTTCTGTAGATATATCAAAATTGGAAACTTTGAATGATCAAATATTCGTCTATGATGTGGAGCTTCCAGCTGGTGTGACATTAATGAGCAATCCTTCAGATGTCGTAGCCTCTATCATTGAACAAGTTGAAGAAAAAGAAGAAGAAGTAGCACCTGTAGATTTGTCTGCCATAGAAGTGGAAAAGAAAGGCAAGAAAGATGAAGAAGGCACAACAGAAGAAGCTCCTGCTGGCGAATCTGCCAAAGAATAAAATAGCTTAAAATTTTTAATTAAATATGTTACAATAGAAGTTATGAAACGAGATGTTATCATAACTTTTTTTGTTTTTATTTCTATAGTATTTTTCAATACAGGGGCTATAAAAACGCAATCTGCTATAAATTGTTTGACTATTACGACTGCTTCTAGTGAGCAAGATAAAAATTATTGTAAAAATGAACTTGCACAAATAGAGGCTGAACTTGCAGAACTTCTACAAAAGCAAAAAGAACAACAAAAAACTAGTGGCACATTGAAAGGAGATGTAGATTATTTGACGAGTCAGATAAATGCTCTCAAAACGAAAGTCAAAGCAAGAGCTCTCGCTATCGCTCAATTGAAAGTGAATATTGCAGAGAAAGCAAGCAAGATAAGATCTCTTTCGAGCAAAATACAAAGAGAACGTGAGTCTTTGTCACAATTGATTAGAAATACAAATGAATTTGATAATGAAAATCTAGTCGCATTGATTTTATCTGATGAGACTATCTCAAGTTTTTATAATGATTTAGAGTCTTATGGTTCTATTAAAAAAGCAGTAAAAAATTCTATAGATATAATAAATGGAGTGAGGGTGGAGACTGAAGTAGCAAAACAAGATCTAGAAAAAAAACAAGATGCAGAGACAGATGCAAAAGCTGAGCTTGAAAGTGCTGAAAAAAAAGTAGCACTGTCAGAAGCTGAAAAAAAGAAACTTTTGTCAATCAGTCAGCAGACAGAAGCTGCTTATCAATTGCTCGCTGCTGAAAAGAAAGCTAAAGCAGATAGGATACGTGCAGCATTGTTTCCACTTGCCAATACTTCTTCAAAGATAGATTTCGGCACAGCACTTGCTTACGCAAATGAAGCACAAAAGCTAACAGGTATAGAACCGGCATTTCTCTTGGCTATACTTACTCAAGAAAGTAATTTGGGTTCAAATGTCGGACAATGTTATCTGACGAATCAAACTACTGGAGCTGGTGTAGGTAAAAATACAGGCACTGCTTTTGCAAATGTTATGAAACCTATGGGTATGCCAGGCAGAAAAGGTGATGTTGAAGATTTCTTGAGAATAACATCCAAGCTAGGCTTAGTCTGGAATCAGACACCTATTTCTTGTCCGATTGCAGGAGTAGCAGGATACGGAGGAGCTATGGGTCCGGCTCAATTTATACCTACGACTTGGACATTGTTTGAAAATCGTTTGAAATCTTTGCTTGGTTATGATGCTAGTCCTTGGGCTCCAAAAGATGCATTTATGGCTTCATCTATGTATCTGACAGATCTAGGTGCCGTGGGTACGAGCGCCAGTGCACAACACAAAGCAGCTTGTAGGTATTATGGTACTGGTGGAGTTAGTTGTTCATATAGTAATAGTGTTATGAAATTAAAAACTAATATTCAAGCAAATATAGATTTGCTTTAAGGCAAAAATTGTGATAATCTACAAAAGTTATGAAAAAAGATATACATCCCAAATATGATATAAAAACAAAAGCAGTCTGTGCTTGCGGAGCAGTTTTTGAAGTTGGATCTACTATGCCTGAAATAAAAATGGAAATCTGCAGTCAATGTCACCCTTTTTATACTGGTAATGAAAAGATTATGGACACTGCAGGACGTGTAGAACGCTTCAAGAAACGAGCAGCAGCTACGAAAACTAAAAAATAAGCAACAAAGCTCCTTTAAATTTTCCATTCTTCCTCCCATCTAAGATTACTTAGCGGGTCCCACAGAAGTGAAAAATTTAAAGGAGCTTTTTATTTAGATGACTCTAGATTTAACAGAATTAAAAAAAAATCATAATACCAGTTATTTGGCTGGTGAACTTGAACGCTTGGCCCGTGAAGAGGCAGAAGTGCGAGAGATGCTCGATAGTGACGAAACTTTGTATGAGATGGCCTCTAAAGAACTCAAATTTATTCAGGAGGAAAGAGAAAGAATAGAAGCACAAGTGCAAGAGATTTTAGATAAAGATAAAGAAATAGAAGAATTTCCCAACGAGATAGTGCTCGAAGTGCGAGCAGGTGCTGGCGGAGATGAGGCATCTCTTTTTGCTTGGGAACTCGCACATATGTATGAAAAATTTTCTGAAATACAAGGTTGGCAATGGAGAGTAAATTATGAATCAAAAAGTGATTTAAATGGCTACAAAGAAGCGAGTTTTGAAATAAAAGGTAAAGACGTATTTAAAAAACTTCGTTATGAGACAGGTGTGCACAGAGTACAGAGAATTCCCGCTACTGAAAAAAATGGTAGAGTGCATACTTCCACTGCATCTGTCGCAGTTCTACCAATTAGAAAAAAAGTGACTTTCCAAATAAATCCCGCAGATTTTGATATGGAATATTCTCGCTCAGGTGGAAAGGGAGGCCAAAATGTGAACAAAGTAGAGACAGCTGTCAGGATAATTCATAAACCTACAGGGCTCGATGTGCGTTCTACAAATGAACGTAGCCAGCTAGCAAATCGTGAAAAAGCGATGATGATTTTGACTGCGAAGCTTCAACAATTAGAAGAAGAAAAAGAAGCGACCAAACATGCTGGTATTCGCAAAGGTCAGATTGGCTCTGGAGATCGTTCAGAAAAAATTCGTACGTACAATTATTCTCAAGATAGAGTGACTGATCATCGCATAAAAAAGTCTTGGCATAATTTGCCAAAAATAATGGAAGGGGAAATAGGAGAAATAATTACAGATATTGAATCTGGCGCTGTGGGAGACGAAGAGGAAGAATAAAAAATTTATCTTTAATTAAATTTACATAAGTAATAGAAAAATGGTATAGTTAAATAGATTATAATTTAACAAAACTAATATGCACAAAAATTTATGCAAAAATTTGAGAGAGAGAGAGAGAGAGAGAGTTAAAAGTTTTCTTTTTATTTATTTTTATTTTAATAAGTTTTAGTTTTTTTAATGTTTCTAAAGCAGAAGCATCTACTTTGTATTATAATGCCGCTTCTAACTATGATTGGAATACTCTTACAAATTGGTGGACGGATTCCAACTTTACTTCTCAGGCATCCAGCCTTCCGACTGTAAGTGATGACGTGGTCATTTCTCAAAGTGTGTCCTCCAATAGTGGACCTGCAATATCGGTAAACACTCTTTCTCTTAATGGGACAAGCGATATTTCTAGCATTACAGTAACCGTTGCCAATGGAGCAACCCTCAATAATAGTTCAGCGTTTTATAATAGTACCATAGTTGGTGATGCCACTTTTTTTGATAATAGTTTTAATAGTACTAGTGCAATAGTTACAGGCAACGCCGTTTTTAATGATTCAAGCTATAACCGTGTTAACGCTACTGTTTCAGGCAATGGCACATTTAATGATATAACGGCAAATAATGGAACTGTTTCTGGAAATGCTTGCTTTGCCACAACAGCTACAAATACTGGTACAGTTTTGGGTTCTATTTCTGTTTGTTCAATATCTATACCAACAGTAATTACTACAACTTATTTGGAAACAAATACAACTAGTGTCGATTTTCAAGGGGAAATAAATATTACCGGAGGAAGTGCTGTAACTACCATCGGATTTCAATATGGCTTAACAGATAGTTATGGAAGTATTGCATCTCAAGCTGGAACTTATTATTCTGAAAGTTTTTCAATTTCGGCTTCTCCTTTTGTTTGTGGCACAACTTATAATTATAGAGCTTTTGCGACAAACAGCGCAGGAACTGGTTATGGAAATAATCTTACATTTTCTACTCAATGTATTACTTCTACTCTTTATGGCGTGGATGGCGTGGCTGGCACGGTTGGTGCTCCCAATTTATACACCATAAATCCCGATACCGGAGATACGACTTTAATAGGCGCTGTCGGATATTACATTACCGGCCTGGTCTTCAGTCCCTTAACCGGAACCTTATACGGTGTTTCAGGAAATTCTGGTAATAATCCGAACGGTCTTTTTACCATAAACACTTCAACTGGTGCTGGAACCTATTTGGGTATAATAAAAAATGGGGGTGGTACTATAGTAAAGTTTGGAGACATTTCTTTCCGTTCAAATGAGGCTCTTTACGGAGAAGCCAATGATGGTAATCTTTATACCGTAGATTTGAATTCTTGCAATGGAACAAGTGATACTGATTGTCTGGTTACGAAAATTGGAAATGTCAATTTGTCAGTTTATGGAAACGGTCTTGCTTTTGATAGCAACGATAATCTATATATGTTTGGGGATGCAGATGATACTTACTGGAAATTAAATCCTGATACTGGAGCGGTTATCTCAAATCCCTCCTTTAGTAATTCTTCTGGCCAAGGTTATGTTATAGGTGCAGCTACTTTTAACGAAAATGATCTTCTTTTTGCTCCCCGTGTAAATTACGGAAACCCACCGTCTGACTTGATTAGAATAAATCTTGTTACTAATACCATCACTTCAATGGGGGAAAATGCGGACATGCAATACATAAGTGCTCTCGCCTTCTATATTCTATCTGAAAATCTTGTCCCAGTATTAACCTCCATCTCTCCAACCTCCGCCATCCTAAACGACGGAGACACCACAATAACAGCAACTGGCACAGACTTCATCTCCTCGTCAGTAGTCAAATGGAACGGAACATCTCTAGCCACCACTTACATATCTAGCACAGAATTAACAGCAATAGTACCATCTTCTAACTTACTAGTTGCTGGAACAGCAACTGTCACAGTCACTAATCCTGCTCCAGGAGGAGGAACTTCTAACACAATCACTTTCACAATTAATGCTACCCCCGTTTCGAGTAGTGGCTCTCGTCCAAAAACTACACGAACAGTCATTCCACCAACTACTACAGAAACCATCTGTCCACTAGGTCACCTATTTAGTACAACAACTGGTCTACCATGCACATCTTTTTTCTCTTCTTCAACTCCAACCATACCTCCTATGGCTTGTCTAATTACTTTAACTCTAAGACAAGGTAATCAAGGAGAACAAGTAAAATGCTTACAGACTAAATTAAATCAAAATGAGAGCCTAAACCTCTCACTAGACGGCATCTTTGGCCCTATTACTAAATCTGCTGTTATGAATTTCCAGAGATTACATAATCTTGTAGTGGATGGAATAGTGGGACCTATGACGAGAGGGGTCATGGGGATGTAAAAATAAAAATTAATTTTAACATATAGACACAAAGCATAACTCGTGTTAATGTATTTTTGGAGGTTTAAGAAATGTCGAGAGCTTGGATTCAAGTCTTTGGTTCCGGACGAGAACCAGAAGTAGTGCTCTTCACCAATGGCGAAGAGCCATCAGAAGAGGACATCACCGCTTTTCGGGACGACCCAAACCCCGTTAAGCACTTTTTTCGTGTCGATCTCGATGGCCTTGGCGTCATCGAAACCATCCTCGACGTTGAGACGGGACAGGAGCGGACCAACATTCCTTGGGTCCGTAACTTGGTTTCTTCGACAATCGCGGACCATCCGGCTGAGTAGAGGACCTCAGCCAAACATACAGACCCGGTCGAGTAGCTTACAAGCACTCGCCCGGGCTGTTTTAATTTTAATTTATTTTTGCTTTTAATTATGGTTATGTTATAATTAAATATGTAGGTCTCATTTAGCGAAACGAGTTTCTACGTTTATTAAATAGTTTTTGCCCGATTTTTTAAAACGGGAGAAGTAAATAGTATGGCTACAAAGCTATATGTAGGGGGACTCCCTTACAGCACTCAAGAAGATGCTCTCAAAGAGCTCTTTGCACAAGCTGGAAACGTTGTTTCTGCTGTGATTATCATGGATAAAATGTCTGGTCGTTCAAAAGGTTTTGGATTCGTAGAAATGGATAGTGCCGATGCAGCAGCAAAAGCAATCTCTATGTTCAATGATCAAGAATTTGAAGGACGCAAACTTACAGTAAATGAAGCTCGTCCTATGGAAGCTCGTCCACCAAGAACAGGTGGTAACGACAGAGGAGGATACAATGGCGGAGGACGCAGAGAATACTAATTTAAACTTTAGACAAAAAATCACCCGAGAGGGTGGTTTTTTGTTTTGTTTGTGTTATATTAAATAAGTTATTTTGAGCGTGTAGTTCAGTATAGGACGCTATGGAGATGATCATTTAAAGTATTGCTTGAGCGTGTAGTTCAGTGGTAGAACGCTGTCCTGATAAGACAGAGGCCGATGGTTCGATCCCATCCACGCTCACTGGTTGGTCTGTTTTCTCTAAAAATGAAGTTTTATCTTTAGTAATCAAGGACTTTTGCAGTTCGTAATCTTTATTAAGACGTGGTATCCACTCTGAGAGGTATTTACCTACCAAATTCCAATTTGGCTTTAATTCATAACGATTCTGTGTAAAGTTCGTAATGATTTGAGAAAAGAGTAATCTTTTCTCTTCAGTTGTGCCTTTTTTGTAAATTTCTTTTGCTTTATAGGCAAGTTCATGAATAAGTAAACCAAGTTGCTGATAGTCATCACACGTGTCTTCTACTTTTCTTAATTCTTCTAAAAGTATAGATTCTTCTTTTTCACATTCTGCAATTTTCTTTTGACAAAATTCAATGGGAACTTCTTTTTTTATAGTTGCCTCATAATATTTATCCTTCCCTTGTCGGACTTTTTGAAGAAGCCCATTAAATCTTTTGATTCCAGTCTCACGAACCTCTATTTGTGTCTTAAACTCGCCTCTAATGACATCTTCTATCCAGGAGAGCATTTCTTTGCTTGTGGGGGCAATAGCCTCTATAAAGGTCATAATTTGCCTTTCTGCTTCATCTTCTCGCATGTATGTCTTGGCTGGGCAATTTCTATATGCTTTAACATTACTGCAATGCCCGTAATAGTTACCCTTTTGTAACTCCCAAGACAAAAGTCCTCCGCAATGTTCGCACTTTGCCATACTTCTTAATAGTTGATTATGTTTAGTACAATGCGGATTTTGTTGTTTTCTTTTTAAACGGTTTTGTACCACATCAAATAAATCTTTTGAAATTATGGCTTGATGTTTGCCATCGTATAAATACCCATTCCAAGAAATTTTCCCATAATAGAAATGATATGAAAGTAAAGAATAAATTCTACTTTTTGGTATAGCTTTACCGCTATGCTGACGCAATCCAAGCTTATACATTTCTTTACCCAAAAGAGGGGTTGAATAGTTTCCTGTAGCATACAGCTCAAACATTTTTTGAATCAATGGAGCTATCTCAAAATCAATAGCGATAGTTTTATGACCTTTATCTCCTATCATTTTGTATCCAAGAGGTGGTTTTGCAGGAAGCCAACCTTGTGCTATTTTTTCTGCTTGTCCCTTTCTTACTTCTTCTGAAAGATTAGCAATATATTTTTTAGCAAGAACTATTTCGATGTCCCAGCGGAATTTCTCATCAGATTTAGCATTTCTGTGTATCACAAGATTTTGTTTAACAAAATGAAGCTGTCTTTCTTCATTGGCTTCAATCCAGTCATTAGCCACAACTGCTTCTTTAAGGTTTCTAGTAAGACGGTCAACCTTTTCACACAATAGTATTTGAATACCTTTCTTTTGCATGTACTCCATCATTTCTCCAAATATCTTTCTTTGTTTTGTTCCACTGGCAGATTCAGCAACTGAAAATACTTTTAAAATAGTAAGACCTTTCCTTTGAGCGTATTCTCTGAGAAGTTTTTCTTGTGCTGGAAGGGAATAGCCTGTGTCTTCTTGTTCCTTGGAGGATACTCGGCAATAGATAACGGCTTCATTATTTATGTTTTTAGTTTGTGTTTTCATTTTACTAGATTTTTATTTATAAAGTTGTTAAAAGTTTTTTTATCTATTCTATATTCTTTACCGAATTTATATGCTTTGAGTTTTCTGGCTCTAATATAACGGTAAATTGTTATTACATTTAGTTTTAGTATTTTAGCTAACTCTTCGGCTGTAAAGAATTGTTCCTTTTTATTCATATTCCCAGTATATCATACTGGACTTTTCTGTACAGCCAAAGTTATTAACTTTTTACATATTATCCTTTTCTGATACGTTGATGTATCTTAAAAAGAATTAAATAGTAAGAAGCAATTCCATTAGCAATTTCTACTTTTTGTTCTTCAGTGTAGTTCTCGAAATTAGGATTATCCTTATTGATTTCCTTGAACTTATTAATTTGTTCAAGCTTTAGTTCCATAGATTTTTTATGATTAAAAACCTCTATCAAAACCAAGCTCCTTAGCGGTATCTGACATAATGGTATTGTCTTCTTCTGTAATGTTCACATTGTTAACAACGTTCACATCTTCACCCTTAATATCTGCATCCGTGATTCCGTACCTTTCTTTCCAAAAGTTAAGTCTCTCTCGATTTCTTTCTAAGTCTAAAACATAACCACTTCTTGTTTTATGAGCTTTTAATTGCATTTTTGCACTTAGATACCATCCAATCTTTTTTGGGGTAAGCTTGTCTTCGAAATCAAAAATATCTTGATTAATATATCCAGCTATTTCACCAACGGTGACTTCTTTTTTAGAGGTATCATTCTCAAACTTTAATATTGCAAATACAATATCTGATTCCCTTGATAAACCTCTATCAGCTATTAGCTCAACATTGTATTTTTGAATAAATTCTATTAGAGAATTTTTCATTTCAGGAGATTCAATAATACTTAGAAGTGGAACTATTATTTGATGCAGTCGTGGATGTACTCCCTCAATAATTTTCTCATCATAAGAAATATTTTTATGGTAATTTCTAAAACGCCACATTAAAAGTTTGTTTCTTATGCCACAAGCTTCTTCGTAAAAATCATCTCTCAAGTTTCTAGGTATATCTTTACGTAAAATACCTCGCCCCATTTCTTCAACAAGAAAACGGCTTTCGAGAGCTTTGTCATTAAACTTTTCTCTTGTAGCTATTATTTTTGTACCGAATACTTCAAAAACTTTTGTTTCTAATAAATCTTCTTTTCCTTGCATCCGTAATACTGAACCACCTTTCTGGTATCCCATATTTAGAATTTTAACTATATCATTTGCCATATCACTGACACGTAAGTCTGCTTCGTCTAATACAAGTGTCCCTTTAATTTCATCTAGAATACGGAATATAGGGGCTGTGGTCGTTGCTCCGCCAGTAAATATTGGTCTATAACATATACTGCCAATTGTTTGTATAAATCTGCTTTTACCACTTCCAAAGTCTCCAATGGCTCTTAAGTAAGGGACTTCATGAAATCGGTCATGCATCCAACTAAAAAGTACATAGTATGACGCAATTTGTTCGAACATTGGAGATATTTCTAAGTAGTGATGAATAAATTTTGTTATCTCTAGTAAGAGTTCTTTTTCAGTTCCATATTCAGTAGGTTCAGAAGGTAATAGAACAACTCTTTTTGTTAATAAATCACTCATTGCACTAAGTGGATAAAACTCTTCTCCGCTTTCACTTGTTATTGTATCTACTAATTCAATTTTAGTATCTTTATAAACCGCAAATTGGGTTTTTTCTTCTTTGGGACTGTAAATTGTTTCTACTATCTGACCATCTAATATCATAGATGCTTTTCTTTTCTTCTTGTTATTTTCAATCATATTCTTTAATAATTAATTTATAATGTTTTTTGCTTAAAATTTCTATTTCTTCGACCAATTTAATAAATATAATTTTGGCAACGAAAAAAGCCCCGCTTTCGCGAGGCTGTTTACAGCTCTATTATATCATTTTGTATTTATGCCCTTAATAGATTAATTTGTTACAAATATTAAGTTAAATAAACACTTTGTTCTAAATAAAAAATTTATATTCTATGTAAAAATGTCACAAAATGTCACAAAATTAATCTTTAAATATAACAGTGTAGCAACTCTCATTATATTTATTATCTACATTTTTTATTTCAAAAAGTTTTTTTGTTTCTTTCCTTAAACGAGAAAGTTTTGTTCTAAAAGCATCATTATTTTTTTTCCATCCATCCGCCAAGTCCTCTGTTTTTACTAGAGGGAAATTACCATTTTTATCTAACTTTATTAATTTCTTTAATAAAGTTGATAATTTAGACGTTAATTCTATCTCAGAAAAAATTCCATTTATAAAAATTTGACCATCAGTTTTAATTTCAACAATGTGTTTTGGCTCAATTTCTTCCTTGTAAGAAGATGTTTTACTTTCTTTCACGTTATTTTCTAGAAAAGTAATACAACTATCTATTATATTAGTCTCAGCTTCTAATATGTCGTATAGGTATTCTCCAAAATTCTTATCAATCTTCAACTTTTCTTCTTTGGTAAATTCTTTTGTTGAACCTAAACTAATTCGAAAATGTTGAAGGAGCAAGGCATAGTCTGATATTAATTTTTTAAATATGTTATTTAAATTTTTAAATTTTTTAACTACAACATCATTTATATTGCCCTCTTTTATTTCCTTATAACTATTTTTTAGTTCTTCAACTTTTTTGATAAATTTAAGTATATTTACTATCGATATATTTTCGTTTGTTACTGGAAAAATTTTATCTCCCAATTTATTCTTTTTATCTAGAATTTTCTTATTATCTAAAATAAGAGAAGCTAGTTCGTCATTAAACTTAAAAAGGTTATCCATATTTTGTACGATGTCAGAAAGTTCAAGTAGTTGTTGGTTTATTTGCATATTCTCAATTGTAATACAAAAAGTACTTAAAAACTATCGTTTAAATAATATATTCCTCATGTATTAATAAACACCCCTTCCGTCTACGTTGGACTTGTTTTATTTAGTTATCGTTGTATGCTTAAGTTACAACTTAATAAGTAGTAGCCTAAACCTTAAGAATAAAGGCATGGCTAAAACCCAGTCGAGGATAAACAACCTATCATATAGGATTTACCTTGACTGGTCGTATCTGGAAACAGGTACGGAGGACTTCGGTTCTCACCTATGTGGTAGGCTTTTTGTTTATATTATTATTAATTTTGTTATAAATATTTCTATGGATAACATAAAAAGTATAGTAACAGGAACAATTATCACCCTTATTGTTGGAGGGACTGCTTATACTATCAGTCAAGAGGATGTGGCTAAAAATTTTGCTAATGATTCAGGATTAACCCAAGAACAAGCTGAGCAATATATAAACGCAATACCTGAAGATGAATTGGTTTCTTGGAATGAAATAGGTTCTCAATATGTTGTAGAGAGTCAGGAGTTAGTGGACGTCGCAACTGAAATTGATTGTGAAAATTATGAGTATGAGTGGGAATCAGCAACCCTATCATGCATTAAGGGAAAGGGGCAGATGGAAAAACTGGGAAGGGATAGTAAGCTGTTGGGTCAAGCATATATTAAACTGGGTTCAGACTCAGCATCGACATATAATATGTCTGAAACTATCAAATTCATAGACCAACTTAATTCAGATTATAGTTTAGAGATTGTTAGATTTATGTTAGATAGTTCAACCATTGACGAGTTAAAGAAAACAAACTTATACAATAAATCACTTTTAAAAACAATTCTTGAGAGTGAGTAGAGCTTTAGGCTCGTAAGGTTCGATTATCATAATAAATTATTATTTTTTTAAATATGAATAAATCAATTTCTTGGAAAAACTCGTTGTACATCGCTCTTGTTTGTTTTGCTTTAAAGTTTACATTATTTTCTGATGGAATTATCATTACTTTTGCCCTAGAAGTAATTGGCTTAATATCTTTGGTTTCAGGTATTGCTGGATATATAAAATATAAAAAGTCATTGAAGAATATTCAAACACCTAAAGAAAATAAATAATATGAAAAACGAAGAACTTGAAATAGAACCCAGGGAAGCTTCTGTCAGAGAAACAAAAACACTATTATTTATAGGATTGGGTTTAGTTACTTTACTGATGTTTGGTTTTTTAATAAAAAGTTATTTTGATAAAGCTGTGCAAACCAAGGTTGATGAAGCTAAAAAAGATTTGGCTGATAAGGATTATTCTCAAACCAAACCCGATATTTCTAGGGATGATATTGCAGAGCTAAAAAAGGAAATTGAAAACTTAAAAAATGAAACCGCAAAGCAATCAAAAAAACAACAACAATCTACTTCACAACAAGTATCTACCATAAAAGAAGAACTAGAGTCAGCAGATGTTTTAGCCAAGCAAAGCTATGAAGAACAGTCAAATGTTGTCCTGGACTCTATGGCAAAAGTAGTGTGTGATTTTGATAATGATGTTACAGGCATAGGCTCGGGCTCAATCTGGTCATTTAACAACAAATATTATCTTATTACAAATTATCATGTTTTAGAGGATTCTATAGGGAATTGTGGTATAACCATTGCAGTGGATTGGAACGCTGTAGCGGATGATATAGAAAAAGCATACCAAGATGACAACTTACTGCTTTATACGGTGTCGGCTGAATATACTTATTGGGAAGATTATGATGTAGCAATTGCTGAACTATTGCCCTACGAACAACCACTTTCTTTTCTTGAAAATATTGCTTTACACACAAACGAAGAAGAATGTAATGAAAATCTTTCTCCTGGTACTAAAATAAAAATTGTTGGATTTCCCTATACTAGTTCTCTTGCTCTGCCAACCATTACGGAGGGGATTGTTTCTAGTTGGGAAAAATATGAAGATATAGCATACTATATTACGTCTGCAAAAATTGAACATGGTAATTCTGGTGGTGTTGCTGTAACAGACGACTACTATTGCGTGGTGGGTATTCCTACTTCTGTTGTGGTGGGTACAACAGAAAGTTTGGGTCGAATTCTTATGTTCACTGAAAGTGATGTAAAACAATTTCTTGAATCAATTTTATAATAAATTAATAATTATGAACAAACCTAAACAAAATATATTGATAGTAATAACCTCGGTATTTTTTGAATTATAAATTAATTTTTTTATTATGATAGATTTAATAACACTTGGTTTGATTGTTGTCGTAGCTACTTTAATTAAAAAGGCTAAAAAAGAAATAACAATTGGTAGCTACTTAACAGTTATTTTTAGTGGTTTTGTTGTTTTGTTTTTTAAACCAATAGTAAAAGTAATCGTCGGTTTTAGTGGCAGTGAAGGTGCCATACCGACTGGTATAAGTTTAGTATCAACTATTTTTGGTGTTTATTGTATTATTTGGGGGATTATTAGGTTGATAAAATTTAAAAAAGTAATATAAATATTATGTATTGCAAAAATTGTGGAAATAAAATAGAAGAAAATTCAAAATTTTGTAGAGATTGTGGTGAGAGGATTGCGACAAATACTGCAGAAGAAATAGACATATTAAAATTTTCAGATAAAAATAACGAGACTATAATAATTTCGAATACTGATATTGAAAAAGATAATAAAAAAGACGAGAATTTTGGAAAAAAAATATTTAGTGGTATTGGTATTGGTGGAGCTGTAATAGGGGGAGGTATCCTTTACTTAGTTTTTACTGTTTTACGTTTTTTATATATTGCTTTTTCAGGATTATCAATGGTATGGTTATCAATTGTTCTATTTCAAGAAGGCTCAATCGTTTTGGGATTAGCTGTCTTAATTATAGGGACACCGATAGCAATTGGGATAGCTTCTTATCTTTTTCTCCCATTATTATTTTTCTCAATATTAACACTAATAGTTTGGGGTGTTCTTTCAATATTTGGTTTTGATGTTTCATTTTATGGTATTTGGGATATTTTATGGCTTAGTATCAAGGTTTTGGTTGTAGGAGGTATGGGTTTTGTTGGAATCTATGGATTTATTAATTCAATTAAACAAAAAAATACAGAAAGTTTTCTAAAAGAAAATTGGTTTTATATAATTTTGTTTTTCTTTTTAATTTGGGTATTTTTTATAAATGGAAATGTTAATAATAAAGAAGATTTATCTTATGAGACATATTTAAAAGAAAAAGAAACTTCCAGTGGTATTTACAATGAATTAGATAAACAAAAGGCAGAAGAAGTTAGTATTGAAACAAAAAAAATCACTACTTCTAGTGCTTCTAATTGGACAATATATACATCTTATGAGGATAGTTTTAGTGTCTTATTTCCTAATAAACCTCAATTAATAAAAGGTAAACCTAATGAATTATTTAAAATAAATTATTATACTGTTCAGAGTGAAGAATTTGATTTAATTCTTTCAGTTAAAAGTTTAACACCTATTGCTGAGGATAATCATAACAAAAAAGATATTGATTCTATTTTAAAAATAATGCTGGAACAACTTCTCCCCGACAATGGCAAGGTGACTTCTTTAGAATATGGTTATAATAAGAATTATAGAGTTTTAAATTATGTCATATTGTATGATACAGATACAATACAAAAGGGTCAAATTGTTTATACCGGAGAAGATATCTATACGTTAGGTAATATTTACGTTTTAATGACTTTTGATGATAGAGAAAATTATAATAAAGAAATTTATGATAAATTTGTTAATTCATTTAAAACTCTTTAGACAATGAAAACATCTAAAAAAAACATACTAACAATTATAGCCTCTGGATTCTTGTTTGTGGCTTTATTTGATGGACTATCTTATGGGTACTTTACGTTCCTAAGATTTGTTGTTTGTGCTGTTGGTTTTTACCTTGCATATAAGATATACGAAGACAATAAAGAATCTCTATGGGTTTGGGCTTTTGCTGGTATAGCTGTCTTATTTAACCCAATATTTATCATTCATTTAGAAAGAGGCACTTGGGTCATTATAGATTTAATAATTGGAATATTTTTTGTATTATCAATGTTTATCAAAAATAAGAAATAATTTAAAATGAAAAAAAATATTATAACAATAATTTGTATTATTTTGGTGATTGTAACTATTTACTATCTACGTGGATTAAGTACAAGAAAAGAAGAAGCTAAGATTAAAGAAATGGATACTCAAGGGCAAATTTTAGATGAAAAAAATAGAGAAATAATTAATAATTTAATTAATAAATATGGTGCTAAAGAATATAAAAATGATAATTACAATCCAACTATTTTATCTTTACAAAATAGCTTATTAAATAGTAATCCTGTAATATTTACAAGTTTTGGAGTTGATGATGTATATAGTAAAGATAATAAATATTACATAAAAGGAACTCCTTATGATACCTATAATGATTATATTATAGAAATGGAATGCTCGAAAATCATTGCTGAAAGTATCAATCAAACACTATTAGATATGGATAATTATGATAGTAAGATACTAAATCAATTTATAATTGTTTTGAATATATTAAATGTGGATAAGGAACAGAATGGTATTGAAGATGTATTTATATTAAAAGGACAGTGTCTTGATGCTGTTAATTATTAAGACATGACAGGATGGTTATTGATTCTTATCAAAAATGAAAAATTGGTTTATAAAAAGTGTAATTTTTAACCTATATTTTATAAGGTAAAATTAAGCGTATAGAAGCTCTAAATCAAAAAAGGATGTACCCTACGTTTAGCCCTTTTTTGTGGTAAACGAGGCTTATAAAATAAGGCTCAAATTGGACGTTTTTGGGTTTTGTCATCTTTTTAACTCTAACTTTTAAATTTGGTATAATAAAAATGTTATATTAAAAGGTTAATAAACTTAGTCTATGTTAGAGGAAGAAATAATTAGTGAACGTATCGCTGATATAAAACAAATTCTTGGGATTCTCAAGTCTGAGATTTGTGCAATCGATGAAAAAGGTCGTTCAAAAAAACAAACAAAAAAAGATTCAATTGATGAATTGACAAGAGCTTCGATATTATTTACTCAAAGAAGTTATTTAGATTTTTATAGAAAAATAGTAAATTTCATTTATTCTAAGTTAGAAGAAAATGTTTCAGATAAAGATTTTTTCTTTTATATCCCATTACTGAGAACACTTATCGAAATATATGCTTATTTACTTTATTTTTGTTTTCAAAACGAAAAAAGACAGATGGAGCTTTTGATAAGTAAGACTCTCTATACTCTCGCAAAGGCAGATTCTAGTTTAAAAACAAAAGAAATACAAGAACAATATAATTTGTACTATGAAAGTTTCAAACCATTCATGGATAGAGAAAAGTTAGTATTTCCTAAAAATACAGATGAATTTTCGGGTAAATGGTTAGGAAATAGTGGGTATGACAATCCCCCTGTTGACCAAATGTTAAAGACAGAATGGATAAAAGAGTCTTCCCCTCAAATTAGTTCCTTCGCTAAATATCCAGAAAATAATCCATATATTATGTATAAACATTTCTCTAATTACATACATGGAAATGTTTTAAGTAAAGATGATTATGGGAATGAAAAATTTTGGATTATTTCTGAGGTCATTAATTTATCAGGGCAAATGGTAGAATTAGTAAGTATAAAAATATTAGATAATTCAAGAAAAAAGGAAATATCGGAATGGATTAAAAGAGTTTCTAAAAATACTCCTGAATTTATAAAATTGTGGAATTCCAAAAAAGAAAAGATAGCGAGAGAAAGAAGTAATTAATTACTGCCTGTTTAATATACTTCTTATCTCTTAAGTAAAACTCCTTCAGAATCTTATCCGCAGATATTTTAGATATAGACCTTGTCGTATTTTTCTCTCAACCCCTCCACCCGTCTCTTTTAATGAACATGTGAACATCATGCACGTTGTGAACTTCCTAGAGATATAT
>Ga0209417_1002823_pt1 | contig 25159 bp, 16 predicted proteins | sample RifGroF2_FD_184002 | JGI IMG/M metagenome (GOLD analysis project Ga0209417, IMG submission 184002) | Groundwater microbial communities from Rifle, Colorado, USA - Groundwater F2 (SPAdes) (version 2) | ecosystem: Environmental > Aquatic > Deep subsurface > Groundwater | place: Rifle, Colorado... | reverse complement strand
AAATTCACAGCCGCTCCAGTCTCTTATTATTTTGGTCGTTGCGTCAAGATATTCTTTCCGTAAGGTTTTTGCTGCAAATAGTTCGAGCAGCGAATTTGTAATACTCTGTCTTTGCTGGAACTTTTTTCGTTCGGTGATGTCGGTGCAGGTGCCTACCCATTCGCGGATACTGCCGTCCTGCTCAATTACGGGCACGCCTCGTACAGCCATATCACGATATTCCCCGTCATTGCGGCGCATCCTGTATTCAGTCTCATATAATATCCTGTGTTCGACCGCATTCGACCAGATTTTAGCGGTACGGTCGCGGTCGTCGGGATGCAGAGAATCAATCCATCCCCACCCCTTGATTTCCTGTACGCTTTGGCCGGTAAATTCCCGCCATGAAGGCATATCATCAACCTGACCTTGTGCATCTGTTGTCCAAACGATTTGCGTAGTAGCGACTGTAAGCGAGTGGTAGCGTTCTTCGCCCTGACGAAGCGCATTTTGTGTTTGCTTGTGGGCGGTAACATCGACTCCTATTTCCATAATCAAAGGCGAGCCGTCCGTGTCAGCGAAGGGATAATCGTAGATATCGTAATTGCGACCATTCGGGCCTGTCCACTCCCAAAATTGGCTTTTGCCGGTTTTCATAACATTATAAGTTTCGCAATTTTCGCAGGGTTCTGTGCGATTGAACAAAAACTCATAACATTTTTTGCCGGTGTCGTCGCCGAACCACTTGCGGAACGTATGGTTGGCATACGCGACGTGATAATCAGGGGTAAGCAGTATCGCGTAAGCCGGCATCATCTCAAGAACGTCTTCAAACCGTTTGCGTTCGGCTTTTACGATTTCTTCCGCCTTTTTGCGTTCGACAATCTCCGCTATCAGCATTTCATTCATCTTCGCCAACTCTGCCGTACGCTGACTAACCTTTTTCTTTAATTCATCTTTAGCCTGACTTAAAACCTGTTCAGCCTGTTTAATCTCTGTTATATCATGGAGTATTTTCAGTTTTGATATCTGGCCGGTATGAAGATTGATAAACGGAGTGTCTATCGCATCATAAACCCTGCCGTTTGTTGAGGTGCATTCCACGCGAACAGTTTTGCCGTCTGACACCTCCGGAAATTTGCATAACGAACAGGGCTTGTCAAAATTGTCTATATACTCATAGCACTTTTTACCATCTATCGAACCAAAGATTTTCCGCATAGTAGGGTTTGTATATTCGATGTCATGATTCTGATTTACAATATAGATACCATCAGGTATGGCGTTGAGAATATTCTCAAGCCTCTTCTGCTCTTCAACAAGAAATTTTTCGTGCTGTTTGAGATTGCGGAAGAGAGTGCTGTAAGGGTCTATAAGCTGGGTTTTGACCAGCGCCCTGTAAATCAGATAAAACGAGATTATTTTGAAATAATGACCAACGACATTAGCTGACCCGAAGACGCCGCCATATACGGTAAAAGCGAATTCCGAGCATATCGAAAAGAAGAGACTGGCAAAAAGAAGTATTAAAATGTTTTTTTTAAATTCTTTGCGATTTAAATACAGCAATAGAATCGCGGCGACAAAAAAACCGCAAACAACCATTTCGCTTATTTTTTTAAATTTTGTAAGTCCTGTCCGTTCGACAAAGCAAACAGGAAAATTTTCCCAATAAAAAATTGAGAGTAATACAAAGGCAGTAATGATGGAATATATGAAAACAATTATATCCTGTCTTAATTTTCGTCTGATGAAGAATGCCGCCGCGAGAAATGAAACACTATGCATATACCGCGACGCAATCCAGAGCTGGGTGGCGATATCCGGATTATATCCCTGGAAAACTCCCATTCCTTTGTACGCCAAAGTATGTACTAAGTCCAAACTGCCGATGAATAGGAAAGCTATGCCGATGAATGAAAGATAATTATCCTCGATGAATTGCCGGCTGTTCCAGACGATAATGAACATCGCAAAGGCAATTGCAATAGTGAACAGTTCAGAAACAGTGTGAAATAACAGATAACTGTAGAGGCTCGTTAAATACAGCCCGACTAAAATCGCAGCGGCGCAAAGAACAAACAGCCCCTGTTGTATTTGTTTGGAATATCGAAAATTATAGCCCATAAGTTAGTTATTGTAATCTATTTATGACCGAAAAACAATGGAAATGATGCTTTAACGACAGCCCGGAATGGCAAATTGTCGTGAAAAATGAGCAAAATCCTTCATATTTACCGTTTGGTCTGAATTCAAATCACTAATACAGTCCGTGCAGGGATAAATGAGCCACTGGCCGGCCATAACTTCGATATCTGCCAGACTGATATAACCGTCCAAATTCAAATCCGCATAACAAAATTCGCTTTTCAGATATTCATAAGCGGCAAAAACATTAACTAAACCATATCCATAATTATAATCCGCCCCGACATCTCCGAGGTCTTCTGCTGAAAATATAATCGCCTGCTCTATTTGCGCAGCATTAGCATCAGGAAAAGCGTTTTTAAGCAATGCCGCCGCGGCAGCGATATGTGGAGCGGCAAATGAAGTGCCGGATACATAAGCATAAGACAGAGGAAATGCTCCTCCGCCTGTTAAGTCCGTGGTTTTTATGTTGACACCGGGAGCAATAATAGTCGGAAACACACCCTGATGGCATGGCGATGGACCTCTGCTGCTGAAACCGGCAATAACTTTTGAACTATATACCGCTCCAACAGAAATAACATTGGAATAGTTTGCTGGGCTTACACTTGTAGCCGGATTCGGGCCTTCGTTGCCCGCGGCAAAAACAACGACAATGTCCATAGCATTCAACAAGTTAATATCCTGTTGAAATTCTGCTATACATTGGTTCGTGCTGTTGAGAATGCCCCATGAATTATTAGCAATATCTGGTGAGTCATCGGTATTGGGGTCGCCATCCGGGTCGAGGAGCCATTGGAGACACTGGTGAATTTTGCTGAATGAAGCCGAGCCTGAATCATTAAATATCTTGGCGGCAATCCATTGAGCATCGGGACTTGCGCCTATCGCGGTTCCGCCTGCGCTGCCGCCGACTATTATTCCGGTTGCTCCTGTGCCGTGGCCGTCGATATCGTAAGGGACGGTTGTATGATTATGCGGGTCGAACCAACTGTTGCTTCCGCCTCGCCACTTACTCGAAATATCAGGATGGTAAATATCCGCGCCGCTGTCCAATACAGCCACCACAACACCCTGGCCGGCAAAACCAAGATTCCACATCGCCGGGGCATTTATTATATTCAGATTAGATTCCGAAGGAGCGGACGAATAAGCAGGCGAGACGGGAATTTGCAGCGATAAGTCATACCTTATGCTTTCGACTTCAGTCATAGCTGCTAATTCATTTATAACAAAAGGATTCGCTTTGCAGGCAAATGAATTAGTCGCCCAGAGCCATACGATATTTTCGATTCCTTTGCGTGCCAGAAAAACTCTTGCGGTTTTGGCTGAAATATCAGCATTATCTTTAAGAGTTTTGACAACCAGCCTGCGTTTTATATTACGGCTGTGCTGCGCGAACTGATGCTGGTTTATTCGTGATTTTAGGGAAACTATTATATCGATGGGTTCGTTTTTATGCGTGTAAATTTTGTCCCGCAATTGCGGAGATATTTTTTGAGCATACAAGTCCGCACAGAATATAACCAGGCATAATACAACTGCGGCGATGCGTCTGTGCGTTATCATAATCAATTCACTGCTATATCTTTCAGCTCCATATCATCCATTGCAACCGTAATTTTGTCTCCTGATTTTACAAGTTTTCCGGGATTCGCGAAAAAGATAAAATATGTTTTTCCTTTTTGCGGCGGATTTGAGGTTTGAGTCAAAGGGCCAACTTTGGGCGGAGATGGAACTATAAGCCGAGTATTGCTCTTCTGGTCAATTACATAAGGTTTAATGCCTCTGTCAAAAAATGGTTTTGCTTTAATGGCATCCGTTACGACATATCTGAAATCAAGCATATAACCGGCTGCGGAAATATTTACGCTCTTAACTTCTATGCCGTTTTCTTTGCCAGGCCTTAATCCCGCCGTACCTGAACGTTTTAAGCAGGAGCAGCCGCCGCTGCATAAAAACAGGCACAGAACCGCGACAAGCAATAACGGCTTAAAACAGCATGCCCCCTCTTGCGAGGGGGCTTTTGCCATACACTTCATCTTCATCTTTTCCATTTATTTTACATTCCTGTATACTGCTGGGCGAACAGGGCAAAGTCTTTAAAGTTCACAGTCTTGTCGCCATTTAAATCGGCTGAACATTCGGTACAGTTAATACTAAGCCACTGCGTTGCTATATCATAGAGCGTAACCGGAGGTATGCTAAGAGGCCCGCCGCCTGCTGCGATTTCCAAAAACTGCATCATGCCGCCGCCGGATATTGTATTATTTGTAAGCCTCAAACGCCTGTCATATATCGGATAACTGCCTACGCCGGCAATAGTCAAAATCGCATCTTTTGTTTTAGACGGCGGCAGAATCAAAGAATATTGCTCTTTGGGATAATAATACTTATGCCCGTCTTCGGCAATCATATTCATATAAGAACCCTGAATAACTGGGACGTGGGTTTCCAGACCGATATTGAGAAATCTGATTAGTATTCTTTCATTTGCAGAACCAGCTGCTATCGGCGAACTTAATGATGAATATGGCTGACCGTTTATCAGGAAGTATTTCGGCTTATATTCTATTGTGCTTGTCATTGGCGTGTTGGGGCCGTAAGAACCTGTCGCAACCGCCTGATGTAATGCCGGGTCAATTTCGCTCATCAGCAGAACCACATCATTGTCATAGAAAACGCCATCATAAGCCTGTTTTGTTGTCAACACCGGCAAAGAGCCTGCGAAAGGAATGTTTTGCGTAGCGCCATCGCTTTGAGCAACCAATGTGCCAAGCGATTTAACAATTAAAGAGCCTTCTATATGTCCACTACCAAAAGCTGTTGCAGCTTTTGGAGCAAGTATGCTGCCAAGAGGACTTCCGCCATCTATTGTCAGCGATGTCGCCTGATAAAAGTTATAAAGTATATGGTTTGGAGTTGCGCCGGTGAGCGATGAACCAAACCCCTGCATTTGAACACTTGTGCCGTCGATATTGACAAGCACTGTTGAACCTGCTGGAACATCTATGACAAAGTAGGTGCTGCTGGAAACATCAGCTCCCGAAACAGAGAAAATGTTGAGAGTCGGGTCTGTGCCGGTGAGAGTAAGTGAACCGCCGCCGGCTACATCAGTTCCATTTGCTGTAAGGCCCGCCCAATAAGCGGAAGCCTCAAGCAGATAATTTTTGACTGCGGTAAAATCAAATTTTTTGCTGTCGCCGGTTATAAGTTTGTTATATCCGACTAAGTTGAGATTAGAATTTGCGAAAACATATATATTTCCAAGCGTGTTTGGGTCTAATGGGTTAGAGCCTATGCTTCCCGAATCAAAACTTGTTATGTTTTCACCTACAACAAGTCTTGCATCGATGCCGGATAACGTTGTAGCGATTCCGAAGTTCTGATACCACGCATTTTTGCCGATGGCAATATTACCTTCTGAACTGCTTGCGTGCTGATAAGCATCTTCAAAAACAACGACATTATACTGTCCTGCAGAACCGAGATTGACTGTAAGAGCGTCTTTTTTCACGCAGCCATATAATCCCATTTGTACCTGAACGGCAGCGTGGCTTGCGCTGTGGTACAAAAATGTGCCGGGGTGGAAGTTCTTCCACTCATATTTAACGGCGGTCGTATTGCCTGCATCTGTTTCGTGTGTGAACGAACGAATTCGCCCTCTGCCCTGAGCATCGGTGAACTTAACCGGCGTAACAACCGCGTTCTGGCCGGGGATTACAATAGAAACCTGCTCGGCAAGATTGTTATCGAGCCATATTACTAAATTGGGGTCGTCGGCAGGCACAGTCAATTGCGGCCCCGGTATCTGCACTGTTCCGTCTAACACCCCGAACGAAGAATCCTGCGCAAAGCCCCACATAGTAATCACCTGCCCTCCGGGCATAGTTAATGTGGTTTGGCCGGCTCGCAGATAGTATTCTACGGCAAGTGCGCTCTGGCAGAAAATAACCGCTATTAAAGATAAACTGACAAGTTTAAACATTTTTGAGTTCATTTTTTTATACCTCCTATTAGTGCATCATACCTGTGCCATTTGGATCGATTATCAGCATAGTCATCATTCCGCCGGGAAAGATGTCATAGTTAACCATTTCTTTTTCGTTATGTGAATGCCACATATACATATAGCCGCCGTTCGGATTAAACCCGCCTTCACCCGGAGGCAAAGCTCCCATTGCTCCAAGGAAAGGAGAACCGCTGTAATGCTGCCCAAAGGTAAGATTTTTGAGGTCAGGCAATGCGACCGGAAAAGGCTTGCCGTGGTCTGGGGCGTATTCGTGCGGTTCAAGCGCATCTTCCGGCATATGTCCATAAATATCCCAGCCGAGCTTTTCTCCTGTCCAGGTAAATATAGTATCAGCCGTTTCGCCAGGCGCGACAGTTAGAGTAAAATCGGAAACTGCCAAATCCGCTCCGCGTCCATCATCGCTGGAGAGCAGCCGGCCATCTTTGGCAATCTGTGTAAAATTATTTCCGTGCGTGTGGAATGGATGCATATCCCTGCCCCCGCCAATAAACCTCATCAGCATTTTTTCGCCGGGGTGCATCATAGGCATACAATTATACGGCTGGTTCGGCAGCACGGGTATATTAGATTCAAGCATTGTATCCGGTGCGCAGCGACCATTAATAAACCATAGAACAGGCCAATATGCCGTAAGGTCTATTCTATTCCACTTGCCCATTTGAGCGCACTCGTGAATTTTGGGGTCCATTTCGGTCAACAGGAACAGGAACTCAACATCATACGTTGAGTCCATATGATTATAAGCCATATGAGTGCCCATCATACCAGCCGGTCGCACTATCAAAGCTCCAACCAATCCCATCTCTATTTGCAGTTCGGGATTTGTGCCGCTGTTGTACATATATGTACCCGGTTCGGAGGCAACGAAAGTATATTGGGCTGTACCGCCGTTCGCAGCAGTCTCTTTTGTCAGCAGCCCGTTAGCATCGCCGGACGCAGTTACAGTCTGCCCGGGAAATACTATCGAAACCGGCACATCAAGCTGATTTGTCAGGTTGATTGTAACAGTGTCGCCTTCATTTACATCGAGCGTTGGCCCGGGATACTGCATAGGGCCGTTGTTATAGGCGTAGCCGAACATATAATATGAGCCGCCGTCGGGAGTCTGAATATAGCCTTCCTTAGCGGTCAAATTAAATATTGGCCCTTTGACGCTGTCAATTGCGCCGTATCCAGACACGGCCATAATACCGACCGTCAGCATAATTGCCGTCAACTGTACTTCTTTTATCTTTGTCTTCATTTTAATCTCCTGTGCTACGGTTAGTTTTTATTAAAATTATGGAGCGGTAATTCTGATTTCCGTCATCATTCCGCCATAATCTTCAGTGTTATTGCTCAAGTGGTTTAATTCCGACGCATACATTACATAAGTTCCAGGCTCTATATCAGCGGTATCGAGGACGACATCAACAGCCTGCCCTCCGCCAAGCGTAATAGAATTCGTCAAATAGCCGGTATCTCTGCCGTCCGTGCCTTTTAACAATCTCGAACCTGTGCCGACTACCCGCATAGGAATACCTGGAATAGTCAGAGTGTGGAAAGATGTGGTAGAAAGGCTCGACATTCTTAACGCTATTTTTTCACCAACGGTTGCTGTTATCAATGCATTAAGAGGTCGGGAAGGTGTGTCCATATAGCCTTCATCGCCTGCCGTACTCCATAAAACATTCGGGTCAACCGTATCCGGATAGCCTCTGCCGTTGAGCATAGGATACTTATCATCCATATTCGCAAATGGAAGCGGCTGAACATCGAAACTCGCATCGTGAAAAGCAGGGTCGAAAGACGCAATTTGAACAGGATAATCAACATCATAGTGTGTCGAACCATCGCCATCATTATAGATATATTTATATCCTGTCTGATGAGTAAAGCCGTTTAGTTCTGTTCCATTTGCAACATTATCCTGCAAAGGCAGAACATATAACTGGCCAAGCATACCCATCTGCATATGTTCGGTAGCTTCAACATGGCAATGCCACATATATGTTCCCGGCTCAACTACGTTATAATAATAAGTTAGAGTTCCGCCCATATTTATTGATATAGACGCATCCGGCACACCGTCAAATATCGGAGCGGCATTCGGGAATCCGTGCCAGTGAACTGTATGCGGGTCAAACAAATCCGGCCTGTGCATCATACCGACATTAGTCAAATTCAGATAAACTTTTTGTCCTTCTCTAACTACGATTGTCGGAGCAGGAAATGTTGCGCCGAGCATCTTATCCTTTATGACCATATTATCCGGTATTCCGGTAGCATTACTGAAACCGAACATATATTGAAGTTTGCCGTCAGCCATATTTGTAAATCCGTCGCCGGCAGCTACGCGCAATTCAACATTGTCATTATTTGGGTCGCCGTCGCCGTCGGTGTCGATGCCGTCAGTATCCAAATGAGCGTTAAGGGGCTGCAAATAGTTATTCCATACGTATTGGGCTAATGCCCGACCCGACTGTTGACCAGCACTATCTGCATAGCTAAAATGAATTCCACCATAAATTCTGCTCATTCCCGCTTCCTCGGCAGCCTCTGTAAAACTCTGATATGTTCTGTAAGTCATAGGCATCATCATATAAGATGCGACAGTGAAATTTATATTATCTCTTCCGAAGAAACATTTCAAAACCTGTGCTGCTGTTGCGCTGAAACAACTGTGAGCGGACACATATTCCGGAAAAGCCGGAGTTGTAATGAGAGGTTCCCAGTTCGGGTCTTCGATCGTGGCCGGGTTACCGTCTGTGCTGCCCGCCCAAATTGCGGTAACAGGTCTCCAGAGTTCGTAATGATATTTATAATCCCATGCAACAATCGCAGCATCAGCGAGAGCCAGATTCAATTTCGCAAACAGTTGAGCGTTTTGCCACATAGTATTTGAATTAGATATCGCAACATTTTGAGCAATCACATTCCAGCGTCCGACTGTTGTAATTGTACCGGGCATATCCACCCAGAACATCGTCAAGTCAGTTTGCTGCGAAGTGCGAGTTGTACTAAACTTCCAGCCGATTTCCTTTACTTCATTATAAGCCGCAGCATATTCTGCACTTGTTAATGCCGGCGGAGCAATCGTTCTGAATTGTGATTGACTTGTCATCGTGAATGGTGTTACCGTTGCCCAATTCGGCATCATAGCAGGTAAATAACCCGGAGGTGTAGGCTGCCAGTCGCCGGGGTCGCTGCCGGGCGTATAAGGAACCATATCGTCTGAATGGTCGCCTGTTCTTAAAGCAATAATCTGGTCGCCTACCGATTCGCCAAGAGCTATTCCATTTGTTTTTTCCACACCATCGGTTATTCCCATAAGATAATCACTCAATGCGGTATTAAGGCTTGCGCTTTGAGCGGGAAACAAATTTATAAGCACCCGATGCGCCGCCGCCGCCGCTGCTGCCTGGTGCGATGTCGGGGCAGTTACAGCAATATTGACATAATAAGGCTGATAGTAATCATCTATCGAGTTTATTGCATCAAACATAGCGGTATGCACCATTGCCAAAACGCGTGAAGTCTTAACGGCTGTATATTGCGCCGTTTTTATAGCCCGTCGGGAGATGTTATTCCATTGTATAATCACATCTCCCGACGGCATCATCATATCTCCATCTGCCGGAGTCGTTGATATTTGCAGCGCCAAAAATATACCAAACAACGCAAAAATTATTCGATGACTAATTTTGTTTTTCATATTTCCGTACTCCTTTATTTGTAATAAATTGCCTTAATTACTTTGAGTGTACTGTTGAGCAAATATTGAAAAGTCCAGGAAATTGACAATCCCATCGCAGTTCAAATCAGCAGGCGGACGTACGCAATCGCACTGTCCTGTTAAAGTATCGAGCCAGAAGGAAGTCAAAAGCTGCAGGTCGCTAAAATCAACATCAAGGTCAATATCGAAATCTGCGCTGTATGGAGAAACAATCGCTTCATCCGCTCCTGCATCTACATTCACATTCCCATAAGGTCTCCTCTGACTGTCGAAATCACAGATTAGATATGTAATCTGTTCGACATACTGGCCTGCTCCGAGATTCAACGCGTCAGAGGTGGGAGTTATGTGATAATCTCCCTGTCTGTCTATTTCATCGAATCTGACGGTTATAAAGTTGCCGCCTTCATCAAGCACTGCCGATGTTACAAGGGTGTTACTATAATTATCCACAAATTGTGGATTACCTGTTATATTATTGGCATCATAGTTATTGCCTAAAGAATCTGTCAGACTTGTAAGCAGGCAATAATCCGGATGCAGTCTCTGGATTGATGACGACCTGTTCACTACCGCTAAATCCCATACGGCATCGTTTGGATTTGACGTAATTCCGCCTTTGCCGCTGTTCAGAGAAGAATCCCAATAGAACGAGCGGTTGCCTGTAATGATATTGTCAACAAGCAGTGGGTCGCTGTACGCCTGACCGGTATTAGCCGCTATTGTCGCGTTGTGCAGCGTGCTTACAATGCCGGCAGGCTGGGGATTGGATGTCGCCAGATTACCGGCGGTGAACGCATTTGCCGCTGTAGCCGTGCTGTCGTTATTCGAGATTGTATTGTTAATAATCTTCACGTTTGCGGCATCAGAAAGATAAATACCGCCCGCCGCATTTGCCGCGACATTGTTGACAATGATATTGTTGTAAATTTCAAGCTGATACCATTGTGCAGGAGGATTCAAAGTGTCCTGGTTGTTGATTCCGACTGCGCTGATACCGCCGCCGAAACCTGAACCGGCAATGTTGCCCTGAATGAGGTTGGCGTTAATCACGACAGAACCTGCTCCATTGCTGGATACAGCAGGATTGACAGACGTAACAATAATACCTCCGCCGTCGCCGCCAATTTGACCGCCATAAAAAACTTCATTAAAAACTATCTGGTTATGAGCAATCAGGCCATTGTCGCTAAGTCCGACATGAGCGATACCCGCTCCCGACCAGCTTGTAAAATTGCCCATTATGAAGTTGTTTGTAACCTGATAGTTGGTCGAGGAATCATATAAAGTAATTCCGCCGCCGCCAGTCATACCGGCGTTTTTAACTATGTGGTTGTTGTAAATTTTTACATTCTGATTTGAGGCAAGGCCGATTTCTTCATTGCCGATTGTAATACCGCCGCCAAGCGTACCAAGATTGCTCTTGATTTTGTTATTGCGGATTTCAAGATAATCGGCGTTTCCTGCGGCGTAAATGCCGCCGCCTGAAGAAGCCCCCATAACTTGAAGGCCATCAATCGTTACCGAATTGCCTTCGCTAAAAGCTGCCGGGTTGGCATATACTAATATGCCTGCTAACTGTGTAGCGTCAAAGTTCGCAGAGCCTGCCGAGATAAGATTAGCGGCAAATAACAGGTCTAATTTTGCATTCCACGCCGATAATTTTTCAGAAGGCACAGACATCGCGTTAAGAATAGTGGATTCAGCGCCTGACCCCTGTAAAGTTACAGGTTTATAAACAATCGGGTTTTCCCAATATGTGCCTGGCTCAATAATTATCAACGCTCCATTACTTGCTGCGTCAATAGCATCCTGAATAGGCGTATTCGGAAAGAATGAACCACCGGATACATGTATTACATTGCCGCAGGCATTAACGTGTAATGTAACACCAAGGTCTGTTTTTTTACCATTATCGCCTCGTGTTACCTGCACTGTGCCCGTGCTTACATTTGCAAAACTTACTGTCGCTGTAATAGTCAAATTTGACCATGAAGTGATATTTAAAACTGCACCGCCGACAGTAACCGTTCCCTGAACAGCTCCAAAGCCGAAATCTCTTTGGATAAGTTCGGGGAAATTCGAATCGTTGGGAATATAATTCGGATTCGGAACCATTTTGTTGCCGACAGATTTAATTGTTACAGTGTTTCCGTCGGAGCAAATAATCGGCCCGCCATCCGGCCCTTCGACTGAATAAATAACCGGTGTGCCGTCAGCAGGTTCAACGTCAAGATTTCTGTTCGGATAACCGACAAAAGCAGCAACTGGAACTACCGGCGTATCAAGATACGTTGTCGCGCCGGGCATAAAATTGAAAGTGAATGCCGACTGACTGTAATCGGAGTCAAAATACGGGTCGATAATCATTTTATTCGGGTCGCACGGATCCGGAATCGGCCCGGGATGATTGATAATAAATGTCAGCATTTGAGGGGACATTCCTGAAGGAGCGCCGACATTCGCGGTGAAAGTTGACGGCAGCATTGCGTTATAGGCGCCGAACTCATCGCAATATACACGGGCAACTTCGTGGCCTGCCCAGTCCTGGAACGATATAGGCAGCCACGATGGAGCGGATTTTTCGCCGAATATCGGGCTGCACGGGTCAAACTCCGCGGCAAAATCATTATTGATAAAACCTACCGCACGGGCAGCTTTAGGAACTTCTGTGAAGAAGAAGAAATCCGCTGCCGCATTCTTGGCGGTAGCGACAATAACCTGCTTCCTGTCTGCAAGCGGACGAGTCTGTCCAAAATAATATGTTTCAACAAGATTATTTGGATCAATGCCAGGCAGAGGAATACCGTTGGCATCAGTCTGCATACTAAGATATTGCGGAACAAGATGCGGGTCGCCAACACAAACCGGCGGCAAAAGCAGCGGGCTTGGTTCATATTCATCGCCGAAGTCAACGTTTTTATCTTCTTCTTTTACCAATTCGTAGCCATAAGGAGCTGCCGCTTCAACGATATAAACATTGCCCGGCAGACCTTCGACTTCATTGCTTCCAGAGGCCATTCCGCTCGGATAATAAGAACCAAAAGCGTATCCACCATCAAATACACCAGGCTGCGCCTGATTCCACGTTCCGAAATTATCAAACCCAGGCTTAACCTGCTGACCGTGAATTACCGGCAGCGTCTCGTGAATTGCCCATGTCGGTGCGCTATCATCCCAGCTATCGGTTGTGGTGATTTGTATGGCATCGCCATAATTAAAAATGCCATTGCTGTTTCGGTCGAGGTCTTCTATCCCTTTTAGATTCGGGTCATCCATCCAGCCAAACGGGTGATTATCAACATCTGCCAATGTCGGGCCGCCGCTGTTATCCAAATCATCAATTATGCCGTTGCAGTCATCATCTAAGTAAAGATTGACCTGCACTCTCGGAATACCTGGCTCCCATGGCTCTCCCACGCCATAGCGGGGGTCATTTTCCGCTCTGGTAATAGCATAATAAACAATACCGGATATTCCGCCGTTTTCGTCGGGGCCGTAATTTGTTTTGCCCCAGTCAAATACGTTGTATTGAGTCAGGAACAGATGCATAGCACGGGTAAGAACTTCGCCGGTTTCTGTAAATGAAAGATTGTTGCCGGTGTTTGGGTTGATTATTGGATTGCCGTTCGGGTCGAATTGCGGCTGCGGATTCAATTTGCCGAATGACGGCATATCCCAGCCGTTGGCATCAGGAACCTGGCCGCCATAATCAACAATCGTTGTAATACCGGTCGCTTTATATCTGGCAAAATCTACTTCAGTTATAAGCCATTTGAAAAATGGAAATACTTCAGCGAACGAATACTCTCCCATAGTGTCTGTGGGTGTTGACTGATAAACAGTTCCATCTCTGAATCTGATATTGACATTCTGATTCGAGATACCCATTTCTCCGGAGTCGCGGAAACCATCCTCATCCATATCCAAAAACACACTGCCTTCCAGTGTGCCGAACCATCTAAAGCTCAATATATTTCCAAGTTCTATCATCCCGCCTGTTGGTGGAACGACTACCTGATTAAACCCAAAAATCGCATCAAGATTTTCATCCCACGTTACTAATTCATAAATACCCGGAGGGACATCAGAAATGGTGAACATACTGTCCATATCGCACGGAGCGGCATAAAGACCCTGACCGGTAAGAGAATTCAAGCCGACCCACGCGCTTTCCACCGGCTCACCCGGCCAGAAGCCCTGCAAATAAGGAGGCCTGTCAAAATGGTTAAAAACAATCTTGCCCATAATTTGGCCTGTAATTCCACCCGGATTCGGCAGAGTGCCCAGTACATCAAATTGTTTCAGGAATCCATAAAACACATGATATGATGCAGGGCCAAGTTCTACAAATACCGGCGGTTCGTTTGCTTTTACCCACGCGTCAACCGTTGGCGTACCTTCTATTGTGCTTGTCTGTATCCAGCCCTGTTCTCCGTCCGGAGGAACAACTACAACGCCATACTTTCCAGGAGGTAAGAATTTTATTGTCGCTTCGCCATTGATATCTGTTCTGATAACTCCATCGCCAGATATATCAACCATAGGGCTGCCGTCCGGATTATAGACAAAACTGCCGTTGGCATCCTGTACATAAGTCGTACCGAGCATATTGCCGAATGCATCTAACATCTGCTGGCCGAAAATATCGCTGATAACAATCCTAAAGCCCTCTAATCCCAATTCACCGGCATCCGGAGCGTTATTTATAGAAGCAATGTCCTCAAATACAAATGCTGTTATTTGAGCAGTAGGGATAGGTTCTTTATTTACAACTATCTTTACGCTTGTTTGTCCGGCAGCTATATTCTGCCCGCTGATGCTGTGGCCTGCATAAGGCAGAACAGACAGGACGTAACGTTTATCAGCCGGAACATTCACATCGGCAGAAGAACCATTGCTGCTGCCATTCATTACTACCGGTGCATAGCTTTTGTGGATGCTCACAGCGAGTGAGTCTGCCACTTCGGCGCCGGGAATAGTGTTATGGCTTGTATCTTCTTCAACAAGCCATCTGAAACCTGTTACCGGATTGTTCTGTCCGTCCACTACATTTATAGTAAAACTATAAGAAGTGGAAACGCTCAGGCAGAGCGTCAGCAGAACCGCTGAAAACAGACTTATTCTCAAACTTGTTCTTAAGCCAGCCATTATAAATCCTCCGTAAAATAGGTATTTCGTTTTTTATAAAACCGTTGACGCGAATTAGAATTTATGAGGAACATTTTCACAACGGGGAAAATCCTCTATTTGCAATTCGCAAACCCTCGCAGAAAAAAATAATCTTACCTATTACAAAGTAAGTGAGGATAATTAGAGCGTTTGCCTTGCTGAAAACAAGGGAATCCCTTGTTGATTGTTATCTGCCGGAATAATATCCTTACTGCCATCTTAATTTAATTAAAGGCCGGTTAAGGAGATAACAATTGAAAAGACATTATTGGGGCGTCATAACGGCCACTGTAATTATTTGCGTGGCAACAACCATTGTCTTTCAGTGGACACAGACAGGTTATAAGAATTTCCACAGAGGCTTGATTCGTTATAACCGCGGTGAATATCTTAAAGCCGTACAATACTTAGAAAAAATATCCCCCGACCAGAAGCAATATCCAGATGCTCTGTATTATATGGTTATGAGCCTTAACAAATTAGAAGACAAGGCTAAGTTAGCCGACACTCTTGAAAAATTTTCTAAAATAAATCAGTCAGACATTAGAAATATCGAGTGGCTGGGCGATACTTATTATGGCCTTGAAAAATATGACCTTGCTCAAAAATACTATCAGAGTTTTTTAGAAAATAATCCGAACAGCTATAATGTAAGAAAAAAACTTGCCGAAGTGTTGGTCTGGCAGAAAAACTACGAAAAGGCGTTTCCTGTTCTCCAGGCGCAACTAAAGGACAGGCCGCAGGATTCTCAAACAAAAGAATTGCTCGCCGATGTCTATGCCTGGTCAAAAGATTATGATAACGCAATAAAACTTTATAAGGAATTGCTTGAAGACAAAATAGGCAACGAAGCAAAAAATCTGGCGTTAAAACTCGCAGAAACTTTGCGATACGCCGGCAGAAACGCTGAAGCAATCGAATTATACAATAAATATATCGATGACAAGGGAAATCTATGAGAAATCATTACCTGGCCGCATTTTTAATTTATGCTTTTTTGGGTTCGGCACATTTCATTTTTGCGCAGGAAATAACCATACCTGAAGACAAAGCTCTTTTCGGCTTTGCCCAAAGCCTGAACAATACCCAGGATTTTAAAAATGCCGCAGAGAAGCTCTATGGCCTGTATGCCAGTTATCCAGATAATAAAGATGTTGCGGTTGAATATGCCAAGGCTCTCGGCTATGGCAAACAAATAGACAAGGCTGTCGTGATATTAAACAAACTCGAAAATCAGTATCCGCAGGACCAGCAGTTGGTCGAACTTTATGCTAATATACTGGAGTCAAATCAAAAATTTGATGACGCTCTGATTAAATATCAGTGGCTTGCAGAAAAAAATCCCGATGACTACCTGCTGAAAGAAAAAATAGCCGAAATTGCTGGCTGGGCGCATAATTATCCGCTGGCTATTAAGTATTATTCCGTTCTTGCCGCAAAATACCCCAAAGATTCAGCTATAAAAATAAAACAGGCTGAAATTTGCGTATGGGCAAACGATTATCCAAACGCCATCAGGTATTATAATCAGATTTTAGAGATGGAACCGGATAATCAGCTCGTCCAATTAAAGGTTGCAGACCTTTATTACTGGTCGGGCGATAATTCAAATGCCGTACAGGCTTATGACAAATTGACTCTCGATGCCGTTAAAAATAAAGAGCAGTGTTTAAATCAGGGTTATGCCCTGATGAGCCTCGGCCGGTACGACAAAGCAGAACAGGCATTCGGTAAACTTCTAACGACTTATCCAAACGACCCCAATATACACCTTGCTCTTGCCAATACTTATTATGCCGCCGGTAAAACAGCCGAGGCGGAGAAAGAATACAAAATTTTATTCGAGCAATCGCCTAATAACTCTGATATTGCTATTAAACTCGTCAAGCTGACGGCATCAGGCGGAAATTATACCGCCGCGATAAACCTGTGCAGGCAGATTTTGGAAAAAGAGCCGCAAAACAGGGAAGTTAAAATCCTGCTCGCAAGAATACTTAGCTGGGATGGCCAATACGATGAGTCTTTAACGCTCTATGATGAACTTTTGCAGCAGCAAAAATCCAAAGAACTGAAAAAAGAAAAGGCAAGGGTTCTTGGCTGGATGCGGCAATATGAAAAATCAATTAAGGAATACAAAAGTATAATCGCCGATGAGCCGGACCAGCTTATAAACGCGGAAATGAAGGCAAAGCAGGCCTTTTACAATATGCACGACATCAACGGCGAAAAATATCATAAAGACTGGTTGAAATTAGAGCCGAATAATTTAGAGGCTTATAATGACCTTGGTGATATTTACGCACGAAACAATCAATGGGATAAGGCCGAAGAACAGTATCTAAAAATACTTTCTATCGACCCGGCAGCAGAATCCGCCAAAAAAGCTCTAAGCAAAATAGATACCTATCTTAATAAAAAACAGGTTAAAATCGGTTTTGAATTTGTCGAGGCAGACAGCGGCGCAAGGAACATAGACCAGAGATACTGGAACATTTTTTCGGCTGTACGAATGCCGCTGAATTCCAAAACTTTTGTAACTGTTCGCGAAGACAGCACCTTGTTCGATTTTGATTCCATTGGCAATGTCTACAGACAAACCATAGGAATTAAACTGGAGTATTTCGCCAGCGAAGCTCTCAAAGCAAGTGCAAATTACGCCTATAATTTAGATTCGGACGATTTCGGGCATTCAAACAATTTCGGCGGAGAAATAGATTATAAGGTTGCTGATGAATGGGAATTAAACGTTTCTCATCAGCGGCAGGATGTCATCGACAACGGCATTACTTTCAGAGACAGGCTCTATCGGGATAATTATAAAATCAGAACGGTATATAAGCCCACACGAAGGCTTAATGTCGGTGCCGACTATATGTATTCCGATTACAGCGATGACAATCGTCGCAATGCGTATGGATTCGATGTCGATTATTATCTAAGTTTTGAACCCAAGAGTTTAAAGCTGGTTTATCGCTACGAAAATTATGGCTTTGACAGAACTGATGCCGACTATTTCAGTCCTGATAGTTTCCATACCAATAGAATCGGCCTTGAGTTCAGACATTTTCTAAATGGCAAAAAAATGTTTTGGGCTGACAAACAGACCTATTACACCATCGGATATTCCCTCAATATTGATGTACACCAGCAGAACGGCCATACTATTTATGCCGATTTACATCACGACTGGACGGATAGCTGCAGCAGCCACATTGAATTTTCAAAGATAATTTTTGACCATAGGGATGTTTATAGTTTAAGCAGAGTATTATTTTACACTATATTTCATTTTTGAAAGTTTTTATGACTGAAAAACAAAAACCAGGCATTGCACAGGCATTAGTTATACTGATGATAATTGTAATGCTCGTCTATTTTACCGTGCGTGCGATATTTCTTTATTTTGCTGAATATACGCAAACAGAGAAAGTTTTTGCCATATTATTCTTCATTTCCGAAGTGTATGTAATGTTCCACGCGTTCGGTTATTTCGGCGGCATATTCCGTCTCAATCAGCAAAAAATGTCAGAACCCAAAAAAGTTGAATTAACCGAGTTTCCGTTTGTCGCCATTTTAATACCGGCAAGACATGAACCTAAAGATGTTTTGGAAAACACGGTTATAAGCTGCTATAATCTTTCTTATCGGAATAAAATCATATACATTCTCGATGATTCCACCGAGCAGAAATATAAAGACGAGGCCCTGCAGATTGCCGAAAGATTTGGCTGTAAGATTTTCAGCCGCCAGAACAGACACGGCGCAAAAGCAGGAATTATAGATGATTGCCTCAAACAATTAACCCAAAAATATATAGCTATATTCGATGTTGACCAGAACCCCATAGGAAATTTTCTTGAGGATACGATTTCCATATTGGAAGCCGACCCCAAATTGGCATTCGTTCAAAGCCCTCAATATTACAGCAATTTAAACGAAAGCAGAATAGCGTTCGCTGCCGATATGCAGCAGGCCGTTTTCTATGAATATGTTTGCGAAGCCAAAAGCAGCGCCGACGCTATGATTTGCTGTGGAACAAATGTTGTTTTGAGAAGAGAGGCGATTGAAGATGTCGGCGGTTTCGATGAGACAACCGTTACGGAAGATTTCGCCACCTCTTTTAAATTTCACGCCAATGGCTGGAAAACTCTATATTACAACCACGTTAATACTTTCGGTAAAGGCCCCGAAGATTTGGCATCTTACTTCAACCAGCAGAACAGATGGGCGCACGGCAACGTATCAGTCTTGAAAAAAATCATGGCTAATATGTTTCGGTCGCCTCGATTATTAAAACCTGCCCAATGGTGGGAATATTTTATCACAGGCAGCTACTATCTTGTCGGGTGGGCTTATCTTTTCCTGATATTCTGCCCGATAATTTATGTTTTCTTTACCCTGCCGTCATTTTTTATGCATCCGGCGGTATATGGGCTTACATATCTGCCATATCTGTTGCTTGCGTCAGCATTATTCAACAGTCAAATGAAAAACAGAAATTACGGATACGGCCACGTTTTCAGGGGTCAGCTCTTGTTTTTTCTTTCTCTGCCATCTTATTTGCTGGGTTCCGGAGCCGCATTGCTCGGCATACGAAAAAGATTTAAAGTTACAAAAAAACTCGGTTCACACAGGGTCTCTTATCTATCTCTTTGGCCGCAGTTAAGCATCTGGCTTATAAATCTTTTAGCGATTGTCTGGGGACTTAATCGATTCGTATATGATTTATCGCCGGCTGTATTTGTGAACGTTCTGTGGATTACATATCACTTTATCCTCTTCAGCTCTCTCTTCTATTTTAATAATGTGGACTGATAAATTGAAAATTTTTATTGTATATACGGTGTTTTTTATGTCGGGCATTTTCAACTTGTCTCTGGCAAAAAGCCTTTGTTCTGATGAGATTGTAAGGAACACCTGGAAAGGCTTTAAACATTATTTTATAACTGATGATGGCAGAGTAATGCGTCCTGCGGAAAATGATACCGTCTCCGAAGGCCAGGCCTATGCGATGCTCCGAGCCGTTTGGCTCAATGACAAGGAAACTTTTGACAAATGCTATCAGTGGACGGAGCAAAATATGTCGCGTCAGTTAAAAAATCAGGATAGTCTGCTCGGCTGGCACTGGAAAGATGGCAGTATAACCGACTGGATGCCCGCAAGCGATGCCGATATAGATTACGCAACAAGCCTGATTTTCGCGCACAGTCGCTGGGGGCAGAATCAGCCAAAAGGTTTGAGACCGTATGATGAAACCGCAAAAAAACTTCTTGACGATATTCTCGAAAAAGAAACTTTCAGAACAAAAAGTACAAGGCTGTATTTCAGCCCCTGGCTCATCGGAAAAACAGATGAAATGAAAACATTTCCATTGAATCCATCATACTTTTCCCCGGCTCAATTCCGGATTTTTCATAAATTCAGTCGTGATAACAGATGGCTCGAATTGGTTGATACAACTTATTTTATGCTTGAAAGTCTTTCCACCGAGTTTGCCGGGAAAAAAGGCATAGGTCTTTTCCCTGATTGGTGCAGCGTTGACAATAATGACTTGTTTTCGCCGCTTGAAAACAAAAATTCAGGCTTTGGATACGAGGCAATAAGAGTTTTTTACAGGCTCTCTATTGATTCTCTCTGGAATAAAGAATATAAGGCCAAAATGCTTATCAATCAAAAGATAGCTCCATTTATAGAGTCTGAATTTAAACGCCAGAGAGCGGTTTATTGTGAATATACTTATGATGGAATACCCGTTAAGAGATATGAAAATCCGGGTTTTTATGCCTGCTACGCACCTGCGCTTATGCCGAATTCAAGATTTATCGACCAGCTTGCAGATAAAAACCAAAGCTATCTTAAAAAAAACGACAGCCTCTGGACTTATCAGAATAACACCGATTACTACACAAATTGTCTTGGCTGGCTGTATGATGGCCTGAAATCTGAAATAATTATTAATCTTTTTAAGGAGTAAGAAATATGCTTTCCAAACAGGAATTAATTAATATGCTGGAAGAGTCGCTCAAGACTGAAGAGAGCGCGATTCCATTATATACCAAACATATTAGCAGTACTATTTTTTTGTCTGATATCCCGAAAGATAAAAAAGTAAGGATGTATGATATTCTGCAAACATTGAATATGCAGTCCTCCGGCCATGCTCTGGCCTTTAAACAGATGATAAGTGATATACAGGGAGATGATAGAAATGTTTACTAAAAGAGACTATGAGCAATACTTTCAGGCGATACGAACCGCTGACAAAGGTATGATTACGCATTTAGACAATATAATCTCACAGATATCAGAACCTGCGATAATAGAAAAACTGAAACACATAAGAAGCCAGGAAGAATACCACCTGACGCTATCTGCGGAATTACTCGAAATGCTGGATTGACAGGAGACAGTATGATGTTCATAGATTATGTAACGCTGATGTTGGTAAATATGACCGCAGCATTGACGACTCTGGCTCTTTTCTTATGGCAAGACCCAGACGGAGAAGACAGGCAAATGTGGGCTCCTGTATTTGGTATTTCCGGCTTGGTAGCCGCCATTTGCGGCTTTGTGATGGTTTTCACATGGCCTTTGCCTAAACCTTACAATATACCTTTCGGTGAAATGTCGGTCTTTCTCGGCATTTTGTTTTTGGGTGCTTCGTGGGCAATTGCGAAAGGCTGGAACTTGCTGCCGCTGGGTATTTATTCCTTTTTCGCAGGCATCGCCGCCGTTTTGCTCGGCATCAGAATTATCGACCTTTCCTTAACTCAAAGCCCTGTTTTAGCGGGTGCAGGTTTCATCCTTACCGGTCTGGGCGGTGTTTTCACGGGGCTTATACTCCGACTGCATAAAATAAAATGTCTGCGTATTATTGGGGCAATGGTACTTTTAATCGCCGCCGCCGTTTGGGCATTGATAGGCTATATGGCTTATTGGAAGCATATGATGCCGCCGTCATAGACCAAACATAAAAGATATTCCTAAATCATTCAGCATCGATTTTAAAAATCACTTGTCCTGTTTTAGCCGTTTGACCTTCTTTGATACTGACTTCGGCAATTTTCCCCTTTAATGGCGATGGCACATCAAAATTGGCCTTATCGCTTTCGAACTCTGCCAATGGCTGCTCGACTTCGACAGAATCGCCGACTTTAACGAGAATTTTTAAAACCGTACCGCTATCTACATTTTCTGAAATTCTCGGCATTAAAACTTCTTTTGTCATATTATTTCCTTTGGTTCAAATACTCACAGGGTTTATTTTCTGAACATCTATGCCCATATCCTTTATTGCCTGCTGAGCGATAGATGGAGCGATTTTCCCTTCGAGAACAAGGGCTTGCAGGGTGGCTAACACAATAAAACGCGCATCAACTTCAAAATAGTTTCGCAGCGACTCCCGAATATCGCTCCTGCCATAGCCATCCGTACCGAGTGCCGTCAATCTGCCGGGCAGCCATTTGGCGATGGATAACGGCAATGCTTTCAAATAGTCCGAAGCAGCCACGAAAACCGTCTTTTCATTTTCAAAGCACCGCTGTATATAACATAATTTCGGTTTTTCAGCCGGATGAAGCATATTCTGCCGCTCTGTTTCGATAGCGTCGGAATAAAGTTCTTTATAACTCGTAACGCTCCAGACATCGGCGTTTACGCCGTAAGATTCGAGAATTTTCTGGGCTTTAACTGTCTCATTAAGAATTGCTCCGCTGCCTAAAAGCGTTGCTTTTATGTCGTTGCTGCCATTAGTACCAGCCTTATATTTATACAGGCCTTTTAAAATTCCCTCTTCCACGCCTTCCGGCATCGGCGGCATTTGATAAAATTCATTCATCATCGTAATATAATAAAAAATATTTTCCTGTTTTTCATACATTCGGCATATTCCATCACGAACGATAACCGCCAGCTCGTAAGCAAACGCAGGGTCATAGGCCTTGAGATTAGGCACTGCATACATAAAAAGATGGCTGTGTCCATCCTGATGCTGCAAACCCTCGCCCGCAAGGGTGGTCCTGCCGGATATTCCGCCGATTAAAAACCCTTTTGCCATAATATCGCCTGCCGCCCAAATCAGGTCGAACATTCTCTGGCAGCCGAATATGGAATAAAACAGAAAAAATGGAATGGTATTTATTCCATAAGTAGCATAAGCGCTTCCCGCCGCTATAAAAGATGACATTGAACCGGCTTCAGTTATTCCTTCTTCGAGTATCGCTCCATCTTTTTTTTCATTATAGTAGAGCAGACTTTCTTTATCCACCGGCTCATATTTCTGGCCGACCGACGAATAAATGCCCGCCTGCCTGAATAATGCTTCCATTCCGAAAGTGCGCGCTTCATCGGGCACAATTGGCACAATAAATTTGCCGAGTTCCTTGTCTTTCAGCAGATTAGACAGCAGTTTTACCATAACCATTGTCGTCGCTATCTGACGTTCCTCACTGCCTTTGTAAAATTCTTCGAATAAACTCTGCGACAGCGCATTTATCGGCTGCGAACTGACAATTCTTTGCGGAACATATCCGCCTAATTTATTTCTGCATTGTCGCAGATATTTCATTTCCTCGCTGTCATCCGCAGGCCTGTAAAAAGGAGCTTCCTGCACTTCGCCGTCAGGTATCGGAATCCCGAATCTGCTCCTGAATTCGAGCAGTTCTTTTTCATTTAGTTTTTTTTGCTGGTGGGTTATATTCTTTCCTTCGCCGGCTTCGCCAAGCCCGTACCCCTTTACAGTTTGCGCTAAAATAACTGTAGGCCCGCCTTTATGCTCTACTGCGGCTTTATAAGCGGCATAAACTTTTACCGGGTCATGCCCGCCGCGATTGAGTTTTTCGAGCTGTTCATCGGAATAATTTTTCACAAGTTCCAGCAGGCGAGCATCCGCTCCAAAAAAATCTTTTCGAATATATTCTCCGCTCGAAACTGCGTATTTCTGATATTGGCCATCTACGGTTTGCTCCATCTGCTTTAGCAGCAGGCCGTCTTTATCTTTATCGAGCAGACTGTCCCAATCCGACCCCCAAATCACTTTGATTACATTCCAGCCTGCGCCGGAGAAAACAGCTTCCAGTTCCTGAATGATTTTGCCGTTTCCTCTTACCGGCCCATCAAGCCTCTGCAAATTACAGTTTATGACAAAAATCAAATCGTCTAATTTGTCTCTGCCGGCCAAACTTATTGCACCCAGACTTTCAGGTTCATCCATTTCACCGTCGCCGAGAAAAACCCATATTTTCTGGTCTGATGTTTTTTTCAGGCCTCTGTTTTCAAGATATTTCTTGAAACGAGCCTGATAAATAGCCATAATCGAAGACAATCCCATAGATACCGTAGGGAACTGCCAGAAATCAGGCATAAGTCTTGGGTGAGGATATGATGGAAGACCGCCTTCTTTTTCAAGTTCGCGTCTGAAGTTTGACAAATCAAAACCGCTCAATCTGCCCTCGACAAATGCTCTGGCATACACACCAGGCGAAGCGTGCCCCTGAAAATAAATTATATCGCCTTGCTGTTCGTCATTTAGGGCTCTGAAAAAATGATTGAATCCAACCTCTAAAAGGGTAGCTGCGGATGCATAAGTGGATATGTGGCCTCCTATCCCGTACTGCTCTTTGTTGGAGCGAACAACCATAGCCATCGCATTCCACCGTATGATACTTTTAATGCGGCGTTCTATCTCTCTTCGTCCGGGATACGGCGGCTGTTCATCAGCGGGTATCGTATTTATATAAGCTGTTGCCGGCATCGCAGTACTCTCCATAGAAAGAATGCTTATACAAATATATTACAATCTTACTGGTTTGCAAAGATTTTTTTCGCTAACCGCTGTTCTGCCGCAATTTTCACACATAAACTGCGCATTTTTTACAAGAGCTTTGTACTCATCAGGGCTGTTGAGTTGAACCTTCAGGTTGTTTAAATAGCACAAATGTTTTTCGTGGCCGGAATGCGGCATTGGTGTCTCTGCCATAATACTTTCCTTTCATAAATCAGCGTTATTTTTCTCAAAAATTACTGCCCCGGCGCCTGTTGGGGTCGGGGCAATTAGGAGGAGGAAGAAGATAACTTCAAACTAAAAGCTTCCATATATGAGCTGATTAAATGGG
>Ga0209417_1002822_pt1 | contig 25165 bp, 15 predicted proteins | sample RifGroF2_FD_184002 | JGI IMG/M metagenome (GOLD analysis project Ga0209417, IMG submission 184002) | Groundwater microbial communities from Rifle, Colorado, USA - Groundwater F2 (SPAdes) (version 2) | ecosystem: Environmental > Aquatic > Deep subsurface > Groundwater | place: Rifle, Colorado... | reverse complement strand
CTCCGTCCTGCATTTGCCTGAAGAGTTTCCGGGGTTCCTCCATTTTTATGGAAGCGACAGGCAGCTTGGCTTGTTTCCATGCTTCGAAACCTCCCTGCAGGAATCCGTCAGGAGCATCATAGCCAACCCGCTTCAGGCGGAAGACGGCTTCCCGGACTTCATCATCCGAACCGATAAGCACGAATGGCTCACCCCACGGGATCATGCTTCCCGTCCAAATCTCGAAACGTCCTCGAATTCCGATATTGATTGCACCGGCGGGATGGGCGGCGGCAAAAAGTTTGGTGTCACGGACATCTACGAGCCACACCCCTTTTTCCGCTTTTGCCGCGACATCGGCGGCAGAGAGGGCAGGAGGCATGGTCTTCTCCCAGTTCACCAGAGGCGGACCGTCATGGTTCAGCTTGGCATTGTGTTTGAAATACTGGGGTGCCTCGGGAAGCCCGTCTATCACGGCCATGACATACGACGACAGGTCCGCATGTTGCAGAAAGGGGTTCTCCTTGCGCTGTTCGCCGATCGTGGAGACGGGTTTATCGCTCAAGTTGACGCCGCAGAGGGATCCTGCGCCGTGAGCCGGAAAGAACTTTGTGCCGTCGGGCAGTTTGGACAGTTTTTCCTTCCAGGAATGATAACCCATTTCCGCCAGTTCTGCGGCGCTCATTTCATCGCCCATCAGGTCGGGGCGTCCTACGCTGCCGATGAACAGTGTGTCTCCGGTGAGGACAAATGCCGGATCTGTCCTGGAGGTGGAATCATATACGTAGAGACAGGTGCTGTCTGGTGTGTGCCCCGGCGTTGTCGCGATGACCGCGCTCACGCTGCCGAACTTTATTGCATCCCCGTCCTTGACCGGCCTGTGGGGGAATCCAGGTTTTGCTGCCCCGTTGATAATGATTTCCGCACCGGTGGATTTTGCCAGTTCCATGTGTCCGGCTATGAAATCAGCGTGGGAATGGGTAAGGTAGACTCTGGTGATCTTCAATCCCAGTTCTTTCGTGTCATTAAGGTAACGGACTGTATCGCGGCCAGGGTCAACGATCATGGCCTCTCCTCCGCTTCCAATCAGATAGGAGTAGTGAGAAAGTACGGGCAGATCATACTGGCGGAAAAGGAAGTCGGCGGTTTTCTGTTCTGTCTCCTTGACCAGCTGCAAATCTGCCGCCGCATCGCTGTGCCCAGCCGCTTCAGCATCTCCAGGCAGTTTGGCCGCCCACGCAGAAGCTGCCATGAGCATCATCCCGGTAAAGACACATTTTAACAGACCGGAAATTTTCATCTTTAAATCCCCCTTCAGTTTATATACAGTTTGATTCTTGTCTCCAGGCTTTATGTTTGGATAAATATAAGGCATGGCCGGAATGATTGCCATGGGGTGAAATCCTACCGGAAACTGCTGGAAAATGCGTATAGCATAGCAATATAATCGGTGAAATATAATCGGTGACATTCTACGCATAATGTTAGATATTAGAATGTTATACATAAAATATTGTGTGTCAGGAAACGGAATAAAGCCCTGCACTATCAACTAATAAAAACGGGAATCCACTGATTTTTATAATTTTTTCAATGCGGATTCCAATTCGGGAAGATTTTTTGCCTTGTGGAGGATGTCAGAGTTCTTCATGGAAAGTGCGAATCTCGCAATATCGGAGAGCGTCTGCAGATGGTTTTCCGGATTGTCGGATGCAGGACTGAGAAGGATGAATATTGATTTTGCAGGATCTGCAATCCCGTCAAAGGCAATTCCAGTATTGCTGGTCCCGAGAAGGACTGTCGGTTCCTCGGTGCTTTCGCAGTGCACATGAAGGAGGACTGTCCCTTCTATGATCTCTAGGACTGTCGGAAGAAGTTCTGTGCTGAGAATTGATGCTGTCGATTCAGGTCTGCTCACCCGGCCTTTGAGGAAATTCACAAGCATTTTTTCAACAGCTTCTTCAGACCTCTCATTTTCCATCCCGAAAACTATCCTTTCCTGACTCATTAGCTTCCTTATGGGGGAGGAAAGGACAGAGGAATCTCCTTCTGGAAATCTTCCGTAAACAGTCCTTGCTTCTGAGGGATATCCGACGATAAGACTTGTCTTCGGGAAATTCTTTATAAAATATCTCGGAAGCTGGTCGAGACCGGGCTGCCAGGCCAGACTTCCCTGCCTGCAGCTCAAAAGCACTACGAGATCATTGTCTCCCACAGTCTGGCCAATTATGTTAAATATGTCCGACCAGGTTTCAACGGTTGTCAAAGTTATCGAAGAGGATGTTTTCGCCGGTTCAAAAAGTTCGGAAGTCTTCGGCATGTCGAAAGAGGATGCAAAGACAGTTGTCTTGAGACCCGACTGCAAGGACAGTGTTTTCGTAGTCAGGATGGCTTCCTCGAATCCGCTCTGTCTCTGTGACATAGGAGGAATTACAACAATGATCTTCTGGAAGGTGTTGACCGGCTGTTCTATCTTGCATACCATTACAAGTTCGGATGTCTGTTCAAGAAGCCGGTCCAGAACCTGTCCGAAGATAAGCTTTGGCAGAAGGATGTCCCCTTTCCATCCTATTATTATGCATGTGGCCTGTATTTCCACTGCCGTCCTGGAGACACAGGTTGCTATGTCGGTGTCTATCCTTGTTTCGGGATGGACAGGTATATCTGTAGCAGCCGCGTGAATGATTGTCTGGCTGAGCATTTTCTCTATGCGCATAACATCCTCCTTCACCCCTGGTCCATCTATTGCTATGGAGACAGGATATATTGGATTACCCGCCTTCTTGTCCCTTATCATGAAAGCAATTTCCATAAGATGGCGGGATGTCGTGGGATTTGAGAGAGGAACAAGTATTTTCTGGTTTTTATTTGAAAAATTCTTCCCGCCTGGTGTTGTTGAAAGGGATAGGGCATAACGCCTGCCATAGTTTTCTGTCACCCACGGCCCGATAAGGCAGGTGACAAGAATGATTATGATGGCGCCGTTCAGGACGTCTTGGCCAAAAATACCTATGTTAAATCCAACGATAGAGGTTGCGAGTGCCACTCCAGCCTTGTTTACAACCATTCCAAACATCAGCCATGACTGGTCCCTTTTGAATTTGAAAAATAAACCGGACAGGAACGAGGCTGCAAACTTTGCGCCTATGGAGACCGCCATCATTAATGATATGACTATCCATTCACTTGTACCGGTCATAAAGATTTTGTAGTCCACCAGCATTCCGACTGATATGAGGAATACGGGGATGAAAAGTGTATGGCCGACGAACTGTACCCGGTTCATGAGCCGGCTTTGGTCAGGTACAAGCGGATTCAATGAAAGACCTGCAAGAAACGCTCCTATGATTGGTTCAAGCCCTGAAAGCTTGGAGATGCTGGAAAGGAGCAAGAGGCTGAAGAAAAGGAAAAGGTATTCTGCGGTATCGTCTCTTGACATATTTTTGTAAAACCACCTTCCCGCACGCGGGAGAAGATAAATGCTTACAGCTCCAAGACATATAAAGCCTGCAACCAACCTTATCCAGTAGAAAGCTTGGGCCTCCCCTCCATGTATTTTCGCCACAACAGCGAGAACTGTAAGGGCAAGCATATCGGTAAGTAGAGTTGCACCGATTGAAATTGTAACTGAAATATCCTTTGAGAGCCCCAACCTGCTGACAAGAGGGTATGTAAGGAGTGTTTGCGAAGACATAAGGGCCCCCATGAGTATGCAGAATATTATGGGATCGGCCTTGGGCGGATGCGGTATAAGGAACCCGATTCCAATACCTCCGGCCATTGCGATGCCGAAGATCAGAAGCCCGAACACTATTGCCTTTGCCCTCTGGTTCAGGAACTGGTTGAGATCTATCTCCAGTCCGGCGATGAACATTATGTATAGAAGTCCGACGGTCGACAGCAGCTGCATCCCGCTCTCAAAACCAAGCAGGTTGAATCCCTTCGGTCCTATAATGACACCTGTCAGGATAAGTCCGACCATTGCAGGAATCCTGAACTTCTTGAAGAGAAGCGGGACGAAAAGGAGTATGACGGCAAGCAATGCAAAGACCGCAACAGGATCCCTTATTGGAAGATTCTTGTTTATGAGTTCTGTTAAATTTCCAATGAGATCCACTTCTGCTCCTCTCCTTTATGACGGTATCGGTACAAACTCTTTGCCTGGTTTAATGATAAGGGATGAAGGTATTTTCTTGATCCAGCCCTTATGGTTTTTCACAAGAGTTTCCCATCCTTCGTAACTTACAAGAATCAGCTGGTATTTTTCAAAGAACGTATTTTGTTCAATTTCGCTGCTGTCGATAAAACGTATAGTATTCGGTTTATGGTGATTCATACTGTTAATCTCGGAATTTACCGCTGGATTATTTGCGAGGATCCCTTCTTTATCAAATATTTCTATGACCGCACCGCTGTTTTTAACGAATTTCTTAATAAATGTCAATATAAATGCATCATTCTTGTTTAACACAGGTATAAAAATACTACTAGCCTTTTCGAAGTTTCTATCTATGAAAACACCGACTGTACAGGGAGCGTTTTCAATAAGATGCCTTGCTTTTTCATGAATTAAACTGTCTTTTTTTATAATAGGTGGTTTACCTTTAATCACCCGAAGGATGTTTCTAAACGACAATATATTCATCATTCCGATCAAAGAGCCTAGCAGTGATCCTTTATATATGGACTTTCCTGACCCGATCAGTATAAGATCGTAATTCTGACTATCGGAGATATCTAATATTTCCTGTTCGATGTCATCAGTTACCTTGTAGAGAGTCTCGATTTTAATACCTGAAACTTTTGCTTCATCCAACAACGGCTGGAAACTTTCCTGGGCATAACCGTCAGCATGAATAGGGTGCATATCGGTACCCTGGGTAAGATGAAGGGCAGTAATGTTTGACTGATGCTCCGACTTGGGTGAAATTTCACCAGCTAGCCGTAATAACCTGACCCCGGTCAGAGCCGGCCCGAATGAAATCAATATTCTATTGCCGGTTTCGACAATACGCGATGTAATTTGCTTTACAGCTATTTCCGGGAATATCCGGGCAATCAAGCTCAGTGCGGGACCGGTCATGAAAGTTGTAACCAGCGCCATCAATACAAACATTGTAAATACTTCAGGAGTAAGAATTCCCATATCATAACCTATATTAAGCACAACCAACTCCATCAATCCCCGTGTATTCATCAAAGCGCCTAAAGAGAGGCTGTCCTTCCAGTTATGACCCATAAATCGGGCTACTGCCGCACTGCCGATAAATTTACCTGCAACGGCAATCGATATGACCATGCCGCATGAAAGCCAAAGGCTGCCTTCGTTGAGCGAGTTAACCTGTGTGCGAAGACCTGTATAAGCAAAAAACAAAGGGAGAAGCAGTACCAAGCTGACATCTTCAATCTTTTCTATGATTATTTTTCTGAAATCCATATTTGAAGGCATTGCAACACCTGCTATGAAAGCCCCGAACAAGGCATGTATGCCTATCAGCTCTGTAATATAAGAGGATGAGAATAGGACCAGGAAGAAAAACGCCATGCTTCCCTTGCCTAAAGTTTCGCGGGTCGGATATGCGTTTCCTATCCTTTGAAGAAAAGGCTTTAACACAAGTATCATGAACAGGACATATAGTATGGCAATACATACTGTCATTAGAGCGCCTGCAATCGAACCAGCCTGTGCTATTGCAATAACTACTGCCAGCAGGCACCATGCTGTTATGTCATCGGCGGCGGCACATGTAATGGCCATAGTTCCTATGCGTGTCCGTGTCCATCCTCTCTCCTGTATTATCCGTGCCAGTACCGGAAAGGCGGTAATACTCATGGCTATTCCCATAAACAGTCCAAATGAATGAAACGGAACATTTGCGGGAGCAAACTGCAGGTACATATAATAGGCAAGCCCCATGCCCATGGCAAAAGGTATCACTATGCTGGCATGACTAATTACTATTGCATCGGAAGCCCTGTTCCGTAATACTGACAAATCGATATCCATCCCGATGACAAACATGAAGAGGATTAGACCTATCTGGCTAAGAAGCTGAAGGTTGGGTAGCGATTCCAGAGGAAACAGGAAGATTGAAGCAGAGGGATATAAGTAACCCAGCAATGAAGGACCAAGAGCAATGCCTGCTACGATTTCGCCAATTACCATAGGCTGTCCGATTTTCAGGAAAAGCATTCCAAATAACCTGGCGACAACCAGAATGGTTATTATTTGTAAGACCAGTTTGGCAAGCGGATGCTTGAGATTATTCAACAGGTTTTGAAGAACGTGTGGTTCTTCAGTCTGCACGAGTTGTCCAATCGTTGAAACGGCAATTGAAAGTTTTCCCGGTTCAAGGATTTTACCCTTGGCCGAAATCCAGTACACGAATAAGACAAATCCTCCGATTACAATGATATAAAAGAGGAGTTTACTTAGTTTTTTCATCTGTTAATGGGATATTTGATTTTCATAATTTAGCGAAGATACTCTGGTATGGCGGATATTTCAAAAGGGAAGACGTCTTAAAACTAGTAATAGCGACTCTTTCCCTTAGAATGAATTTGCCTCCTAATTCAACATTTAAAATTTATCATTGGATGTTGGTATCTTGAAAAAATTTGTCAATAGGGGGAAATGAGTATAAGTTTATTCATGTCAGAAAACAAGGACAAAGTTGGTGAAAACGGGGCTTCCGGGAAATTCGAACTCCATGAGCCCCAGATCCGCCCGGCTGTTGAATACGTCGGGGAGACGTCCATCCATCTCTGGAAGGATTCAATAAACATCCTTGCGATTATCGGGGAGATTGCAGAAGCCGTCTGGTACGCCATGAAGAATCCCCGCAAGGTAAGATGGAGGGAGACTCTCTACTACATGGATGTCTGCGGAGCCGACGCCCTTCCTATTTCATGCATGATATGCTTCCTGATGGGACTGATACTGGGTTTCCAGGCATCACTGCAGATGCACAAGTTCGGAACCGACCTCTACGTCGCCGACCTTGTCGGTCTTTCCGTGGTAAAGGAACTTGGGCCAATGATGGTGGCGATGATCTGTGCAGGCAGGGCCGGTTCGGCATTTGCCGCTGAAATCAGCACCATGAAGGTCTCAGAAGAAATCGACGCCATGGTCACAATGGGATTCCAACCGAGCCGCTTCCTGATAATACCAAAACTTCTGGCTCTTGTGATGGTGATGCCGGTGCTGACCATCTTTGGTAATGTCGTCGGAATAATCGGAGGAATGACCGTTGGAGTATACAGCCTCGGAATCCCGATTATCACATATTTCAACAGGACTGCTCTAATTGTGACACCAAGATTTTTTACCGAGGGGCTGATAAAAAGCGCGGTATTCGCGGTTCTTATTGCGGCAGTCGGATGCCTGAGGGGATTTGAGGCTAAAAATGATACTCATGGCGTAGGTGCAGCCGCGACTTCTGCGGTTGTCAGTGGAATTTTCCTGGTTATTATCGCAGATACCCTAATGACATATCTGTTCAGCAGGTTCTGATTGGGAAATTATAAAAAGGTTTTAAAATGGATGAAAACAAGACAGTTCCGATGATACAGGCAAAAGACCTCACCGTAGGCTACGGAGATGTAGTTGTCCTGGAAAACTTGAACTTCTCAATTGAAAGAGGGGAGGTCTTTGTAATCATCGGTGGGTCTGGCTGTGGAAAGAGCACGATACTCAAGCACTTGATCGGTCTATATGAACCTATGAAGGGCGACATCCTGATAAAGGGTGAAAGCATCGTGAAGGCCGATTGGGAAGAAAAAAGAAGGCTGATGAAATCCTTCGGAGTCCTTTACCAGGCAGGAGCCCTGTTCAGCGCCCTTACAATCGCCGAAAACATAGCATTGCCAATGGAGGAATATACAAAATATTCTGAAAAAGAGATAATGCAGCATGTGAACGAAAAGCTGAAACTGGTCGGACTCCAGGGGGCTGGACCTAAAATGCCTTCGGAACTCAGCGGGGGAATGAAAAAACGTGCGGCTCTGGCGCGTGCAATGGCACTTGATCCGGAAATACTCTTCTTTGATGAACCGTCGACAAGCCTGGATCCGGTCACTGCCGCAATGCTCGACAGGCTCATCCTGGACCTCAGGGACAGGCTCGGGACGACCATGGTCATAGTCACCCATGATCTCGACAGCATATATGCAATATCCGACAGGGTTATAATGCTCGACAAGGAGGCGAAGACCATTGTGGCCAGGGGAAAACCCAGCGAACTCCGCAAATCCAATCCTCCACCAGCCGTAAAGGAATTTCTCGAACGTGCAGGACTGTCAAGAAAAATGGACTGATAAAAAAGCAGGAGACCCTGCTTTTTTTATCAGTGTTTCCCGGGATCTTTGGAACTCTTTGTGAAAGTTGACGTTGGCTCATAACTCACTATATTAAACAATCTAATGAGAGAATGAAAATGATTGAAGCAAACAAATACAAGCTCGGACTTTTCGTGATATCCGGAATATCACTCCTGATACTGGTGCTTTTCCTCCTTGGAATAGCGGATGCATTCAAGCCGACGGTCGAATTTGTAACGCTATTTGACGAATCCGTCCAAGGACTCGAAATCGGAGCGCCTATCAAGTTCAGAGGTGTCACGATCGGAAAAGTCTCGAATATCACCGTCAGGCCCAGCGACAACCTTGTAAGGGTTGACATGGAAGCCGAACTTTCAGCCATCGACGTCGGCGGACAGGAAAAGCTGAGTGTAATTACCAGGAAAGCTGAATTTTTCTACAAGATGGAGAAGGAGGTCGAGAAAGGCCTCCGCTGCAGGCTGGATCTGGCGGGTATAACCGGCATGAAATATGTGGAAATGAATTATTTTGATCCCGTAAAATGCCCCATGCCGGATGTAATTCCTCCCAAAGGAGTCAGGTATATTCCTGCCACTCCCTCATTCCTGAGAGGGCTGAGCTCAAACATCACTACCGCACTTGCGAGAGTCGCAAATATTAATTTTGATGAAATCTCCACTGAACTTGTCAGTTCCCTGAAGTCGATAAATGCCGTTTTCAAGGATCCCAAGGTGAACGGGCTTATCCAGAAGATGGACACCATCACGACCCAGCTTGAAATAACAAGCGTCAATATCAACAAGGTGATGACCGAATCCAATCTCAAGGAAATATCGGACGAGGTCAAGAAGAGCTTGAATTCAATCAACGAACTTTCCAAGAATCTCCAGAAGCAGGTTGAAGAGGCGAAGCTTGCGGAAACCACCGCTTCGGCAAGAGGTACGCTGGATGATACCAAGCAGGCTGTGAAATCCTTCAGCGAGGTTAGCGCGGAACTTTCCGACACCCTTAAAAAACTCGACGAAGCCCTCGATTCCTTTACGGAGCTTGTGAACAACATAGATGAGGATCCGAGCTCGGTCTTCAGAGGCAAACAGACAAAACCCACTGAATTCTGATAAGAGATTTCCAAAGCATCTTAAGACTATATTTTATACTTGAAATGCTTTATACCAAGTCGCAATCAAAGAGCACGGCCAGCGTCCGCCTACGCAGAGAAGACGGCTACGGCGCGACATGTGCCCGTGGCTACAACAAATCCAGGCTGTAGCCGCGTCCAACATGGACGCGCTACTTTCCCGATGGATGCAACTTGGTATAAAAGCCTCCTCTAAATCAAGTATCGAATACAGAACTAAACTCCACAGGACCACCTCGCGGGAAAATACTCCTTTTTGGCCCAGCCTCATCCCATGACCGCCCCTCCTCGAATCTCGCCGAAATTTGTCATTGCGCACTCCTCGATATGTTGATGTTGTCTATCTGCGCGAAAGGACTGGTGTTAACGGTGGAACCGGACAAACCGCCGCAGAACACCATGATACCAGGCGTAATGTTGGCGGCGCGTGTGTTGATGTTGCTGACATCTAGCACAGGGTTGTTCAGATCGGAGACAGGCGCCACTTTGAGTGAGTACGTATCCTGTGACGTGCTGCTGAGGTCGGCAACGATAGTGAACCTGTATGCCGTGCCGGCCGTCAACGTCGGGCCTGTGACCTCGGTCGTGCTGTTATAGTACTTGACCACGGCGCCGGAATTGACGGATACCTGTACGGCGGAGATTGTCCCGCTGCTGGTCTCAGTCGTGCCTGAGTTGAGCAGGAACCGGACCATCGGTCGAGATCCGCTCAACGACAGGGGCGTCAGATCGAACATTATGTTGACATGGTTGTCGCCTGTCGGCCCACTGCTGATGCCGGAAACCAACTTCACCGCCCGTGGTCCGCCCACGTTCGTGCTGTTGTCAGTAAACCGCAGGGCGCGGTTGCCGCCGCCCAAGTTTGCGATGCTGACGAGCTGTGTGCTCTCATAGCCGCTCGCCACACGCGCAGTCATGTTGTCAATGGTCGGATCGCCTGAATTGATTACGGTGTTGTTGGCGTAGTTTTGAACAGTGGCGCTGTTGAAATCAGTCACCAGCAAGGGCGTGCCTGTAAGCGCGACTATGTACTGAACGGACTCACGGGCGGCCAGTGTTTCCGTTATATCCACATAGGGGTAAGCCGCAAGCGAGGCTGTAGACCTGGCACTGCTCAGGACTGTCCCCGGGCCGATGCGCGCACCGTTCCATATCCCGCTCGACGGCATGTATATCCTGGCCTGGACAGTCTGCAACGTAGGTTCGAAGTTCACGAAGTTAAGCAGAACCTTGTCGCTTGTTGCGCCGCTGCCCGGCAGCGGTTCCAAAGTGAACGTGTCAACGGGACGAACATAGACTCGCTTGTATTGCAGATCCCCGGCGTTCAGGATTTCATACTTCAGCGGCTGGCCGTGTGTCATATAGGCCAATGCGAGCCTTCGATACGTCTTGAGCCTGTCTTCCTCGCCATCGACGCCGGGCGTCGCCTCGCTATCAAGCGGATCGGCCGTGGTCCAGTCGCTCACAGGCATAAACAGGCTGAAGTCCTCATAATTGTCGTCGATTTTGAAGTGAGACGCGTGTTGCATGATCCGGTCGCCGACGGCGATAAGGGAACGCATGTTCCTGTCGAACACCGCGGCGTGAGCCTGCGTCGTCCCGACTGTGGTAAAGTCCATGTGCCAGTTGTTGGTTCCGTACTCAGTGACTATGAGTTCCTTGGGGAATCCGTTGTTGACAGTAGGACCGTAGGACGCCAGGTTCTCCATGAAGTTGCCGCCGTTGTTAACTTGATAGCTCGTGCCATAGGCGTGTCCGCCCATCGTGTCGCAGTATTGCTCCAACTGGAGGCGGTAGACCGGATCGCCCTCCCAGCCATCGGGATCGCCGCCCTCGTCGGTGAAACAGTAGCCTGGGGCCGCAGTCAAGACGTTGCTTGGCTTGATCTGGTTGACATACTGGGCCACCGCGATCTCCTTGGCGAGAGACTCGTCACCGATGCCGCATGGCTCGTTGGAGACCTCGTAATATTGGAACAGGTCGCCATAAGTCCCGAAGAACGACGAGAGCGCAGCCTCGTCAGTGGCTCTTAGCGACCCGTCGCCGTCAAGCGTTCCGACGTGGGCAGCGGATATGTGATCCATGGTGACAGTCATGTTCAGATCGCAGTACTTCTCCAGCAGTTCCATGCGGGCCGGCTGTACGCTCAGTCGGTTCTTCCAGAAGTTCGCCCGCATCGTGTTTCCGCTGTAGGCGACGCCCATCCATTCGAGCAGAGGCTCAGCGAAACGTACCAGATCGCTATCAATTGTCTGTGCCTCATCGCCAACTCCAGTTTTAGATAAGGTCGTCCCGCCGTAGACAACTCTGCCGTGAATGGGTTCTTCCGCCGGGGCACTGAGCGACACAAGGCGAAGATAGTCCCACCCAATCATGCACGCCCAATTACCGCTGGTGGATGTCGTATACGGCATCAACGGTGTTTCCAGACAAAGCGTGTTTGAACCTGTCTGGAGCTTTTCGCGAGGTATGTATAACCTATAGACATTCCTGTAATCACCGCAGCGGACGGATCCAAATACCGTGCCCCAAGTCTGGATCATCCCTGCAAACTGACCATTAGAGTATACTGCCAGCTCAGGCGTCGCATAGGACACTTGCGTAGTCCGCAGATTGAACTCGACGCCGTACTGTGGAACTGACGCCAGTGTATAAGTAAGATCCAACGTCGGCTGCATAGAACGGATTATCCGCCTCGTAAAACCAGTCCAGTTCTGGCGTGTCTGCCAGTCGGAAGGGATCGTATATGCCGAGGGATTTGTGAGTGAAAACTCGGCGTTGGAGTAGTCGTCGAAACCTATCTGCCAGAGCGTACCGCTGGGCGGTGGATTGGCGGAAGGATTTGTATGTGGCGCAGACGTAATATTGATGTTGTCGATCTGCACAAAGTGGCTGGAGTTAACTCTCGTGGTGTCAGAATCACCGCGGAACACAATGATACCAGGCATGATGTTGGCGGCGCGTGTGCTGATGTCGTTCACGTCCATCACGGGATGGCTCAGGTCGGAAACCGGTGCAACCTTGATCGAATACACGTCCTGCGTAGTGCTGCTGAGATTAGCGATAATCGTAAACCTGTAGGCCGTACCGACCGTCAGCGTCGCACCTGTGGTGTTGCTGGTGCCGTTCATGTATGTAACCTTGGCGACGTCATTAACAGCTATCTGCACGGCGGTGGTTGTCGAATTGGTGGTCTCAGATGTGCCGGAATTAAGCAGGAACTGGAATGTCGGCCTCGACCCGCTCAGCGTCAGTAGCGTCAGGTCGAACACTATAGTGACCTCGTTGTTGCCTGTAGCGCCGGTGGTGACCTCGCCGGCCGTGATCGTCTTGAATGCCCGCGGGCCGCTGGCGACCGTGCTGTTGTCTGTAAACCGCAATGCGCAGTTGCCACTGTCTAAGTCAACAATGCTGACAAGCTGCGTGCTCTCATAGCCACTCGCCACACGGGCTTTTACGTCATCCGTGGTGGGAGAGCCGGAGTTGATGACAGCGTTATTGGCATAGTTTTGCACAGCAGCGTTGTTGAAATCGGTCTGTAATAACGTGGCGGCCATGCTCGTGCCGGCTGTGGCGGCCAGGACAAACAGAACCACGATAAACAATCCACATACCCTATAAATGGTCAAATTAAGCACGGGAAACAGTTTAGTGTTTAAAAGTTGATTTTTTAATAAATTCTTCATTTTTTTTGTCCTCCCTCTTTTTATGGATTCAAAACCTGATGCTTAAAACGCCATCTTTACCTCCATTATTAATTAGGGAATTTTTAATTTTCTATTTTTTTAAGGAAGATCGAAGCTCACTTCCGGCCAAGGACCCGGATCCTTGCGGTCACCGATTCCGGGCGCGATATGTATCCAGCCTTCGCGTTTTCCGAGGTCGCTGTCGTTGACGATCAGGTTGAATTTGATCCCCTCCCTGAGGATTTCCCTTGTGAATCCCAGATCAGCCAGCGGGATGCTGGCATCGTAGCGGACACCGCCATCGATCTTTGAGACCTTCAGATTTAACTTTGCCGCAGGATCGGCCATGCCTTCCGGTTTGAACCAGCAGAACACGTCCGGCGAACCGTTTTCCTTCATGTTCAGTCCGAATTCCCACTGGGCCTTCTGTCCCGGCGCCTTGAACCCGTACTGTATGGAATCGCCCTGCCACATGTCCTCACCGGACTTGGACTGCTGATGGATGTCATCGGTCACCTCGACACGCGTGATCAAATTCTCACCTTCCACTCCAAGCCATACTGCGGCCGACAGATCCTTCGGACCCGTCCATGCATAACGGGCATTGCTCGGATCATTTGCGAATATGTTCGTGACGCGGTTCTCAGTCTGCATCCGGAATACCGGTTCGGCCTGCCTGATACCATCGGCGGGAATTACAGTCTTCAGCATGACAGGCTGCCTGAGCTCACCTTTCCAGGGAGTTCCGGAAAAATCATAAGTGACATTGGCGATGACAGGCTTGCCTTGCGGAGCATCCGCGGGCCTTCTGCCGGGAACTATTTCAAATGAAATAACCTTGCTCCCGGCTGCATCAACTGATTCCGTCCTTTTCGATTCATCCTTCGCCTTCAGGCAGTCGGGAAGCCTGATATCAGCCTGCACCTTCAGGGGAGATTCCAGGGGATTGCTGACGGAACATGCGAGGGTGACCGGTTTTCCGGGTTCCGCCACAAGCGTATTCGGAAGGGTGAGTACGTTGCCTATGCACTCCGGCTTGTCTCCGCCGCGGACCACGAGGAACCTGCATTCGGAGGTTATGGGCCAGAGGACGGTCCCCTGATAGACTGGAAGTTCGGTCTCGTTGCCCATGAGGTCGACAGTTGCGGCTTTCGCATTTTTGCCCACCTTGAACGCGGCGAGCTTTTCCGCCAGCGACTCCTTCTCAACCCAGCCGGTTACGACATATCCCGAAGGTCCGCTGAATTCAAAGACATATGTGTCAGCCCCGAAATCGGACTGCTTCACGAACTTCTTGTCCAGCAGGAGGCCTGTCAATGTGTTGAAGGCGACATAGACCGCCTTCGGATGGAAGTCCTGCGTCAACATTCCAAAATTATGTTCCGGCTCGTGAAGATCGGTGCCGTCGTTCCGGAGATCATACCAGGTGTATCCGATGGCGCCGCGTGCAAAGGTCAGGAGCAGTTTCTTGTAGAGTATTTCCGCCTGCCCCTTCTCGCCGATGGTGCATGAATACATGGCGGTCTCGTTGAAATACAGAGGTTTCGGGGATTTCAGTACGCTCCGGAGCTTTGGGAGTTCCACATCTACCGTCTTCTGGAATTTTTCAAACACCCCGTGCTGGTGGAAGGCGTGTATATCGAAATAATCCTGAGCCTCGCGAATCGTCCTTTCCTGCATGTCCGGATTGAGCTTCTTGCCGGCGTGGGGGCCTATGCCGGAAAAACCGCATGTCATGACAAAGGCCTTTGGATCAGCTTTCTTTACGTTCTCATATGCAATTTTCAGGTATTTTATGTATTCGTCGGTAGTTCCATTCCAGAAAAACTCGAGATCTGTCTCGTTGCCCATCTCCCAGAAACGGATCTTCCCCTTGTATCGTTCCGCAATCGCGTAATTGAACTTGCCCCACTCATCCCAGCCGCGGACAGGCGCACTGAAAAGCCAGATGAGGTGGCTCGGATTCGCAGCCTTTGCTTCAGACGCGGCCCATTTGGCGCAGTTGCCGGGATTGCCCTGGATCTCCATTCCATGTTTGTCTGCAAGCTGCGTCATCTCATCCATCATATCCCATTTGTATTTGCCTTTTTCCCGCTCAATCTGCGACCATCCGGGTCCGTCACGGACGACCTTGCATCCGCTGAGCCCAAGAGCCAGGAATTCGCGTTCGCGGACGTCCTTCGTCCTCCATGACGCATGTGTGCATATGCTGAACAGGAAATTCGGAGCAAGCCCATTTGTCGGCCCAGATGGCTTCATCCTCGCCCAGGATGATCTGCCCTCGATGGAGCTGCCTTCGCTGCTCAGTTTCCACGTCACCCATCGGACTCCGGAACTCGGTGACTTGTCCTCAATCGCCTTTGAGGCTTCCGAGCGCGGCTGTACGGACATATCAGCGGATTCGTTCCATTCCCTTCCGTCATACGCCTTCACGTTCACATCTATCTTGAATGACACGGGCAGGTCGGATGTGTTCTTCACTTTGATACTGGGCTGTTCCTTCGCTTCCGGAAGGATGACCAGATTGATCGGATGTCCTGTATCCACTTCGACATTTACAAAATCCAGCAGAGGTCTGCGCTCGACGCAGGAGGCATCAAGGAACTTTATCTTCACTTCAGGCATGTTGGCAGCCTTCTTGACAGTGATTTCCCATAGATGCAGGTCGCCGTCAACTTTCCGGTCCACCGGGGAGTTTTTATAGGAATAGGAAGTGGTGATGTCCTTGTTGATGTCCCATGTGATGGTGTTGAGTCCTGTCTTGAGAGGCACAGGCTTGTAGACAAGAAGTTCGTTCTGGGCATCCTGCAGCATGAGGCTCAGTTCGACGCCTTCGCCGGAAAGGAGTTCCGCCCTGAGAGTGAATGTTGACGCCTTCTGCATCACAACTGCTCCCTTGAGACGCCCCTCGAAATATTTCAGCGACATTTCCTTGTCGGAGGCGTTCAATGTCAGTATTGCATCATCGCCGGACTTCTCTGTCCTGAAAACGGGCGCACCTTTGTCGGCTGGCCACCAGACCGTCCAGTTCTCCTTGGCTCCAAAGGTCCATAACGGCTTGCTTGATTCGACTGTTTTAACCGGCTCAGCAAGAACTGTAAAAAAACAGGACACCAGCAGCATGGACAAAAGCATTTTTCCCAAGGTTTTCATATTTTTACTCCGGTAATTAAATTTTTACGGACGCATTATTCCTATATTTTAGATACCGAATTCCTGATCATCAGTTTTGGCACAATCCTCTCCCTGTATATGAGATTTGATTCCGGATCCGCTATCAGGCCTTTTACCACTGCGGCCGCCCTTTCACCAAGCTCCCTGGACATGTGCGACAAGGTGGTGATGTTCTCGGCGACCGCTTCCCTGATGTCATCAAACCCGGTGATGGAGAAATCCTCCGGTATGGAAAGCCCCCGGGCCTGGGCGCTTTTCTTCAAGCTCAACGCAAGCATATCCACCGACGCGACGACTGCTGTGATCTTTTTCTCCCTGATGTCCCTGAGAATCCCGTCCCCTTCAGAATCCCCGAATTTCCTATCGGTGACGAACCAGCAGGAGGAATCATCGGCCTTCAGGTCCCTCATGGTCTTCTTGAACCCGTCAAGCCTCTGTCTCTGCCAGACTGAATATATATTTTCCGAAAGGAATCCCAGCCGTCGATGGCCCTGGGAGAAAAGATACCTGACAACCGAGGCAATTCCTTTTTCATTGTCAAGATCTATAGAATGCGCCTGCGTATCCATGCCGTCGACATATCCATCTATGAGAACCACAGGACATTTCTGGCGGTTGATCATTTCGAGAAAGGCGTTCGATGAAACAGACCTGTGAGGCTGCATGATGATCCCGGAAATCCCGGAAGGGGCGATTGTGCGCCAAGTCTTTTCATCCTCGAGATTCTTTCCGTGGATATTGAGATATGCAGTGCAGTATCCGTCAGCCTCGAGGCTTTTCATCGCCGCTGCCACTATGTTTGTAAGATTGTTGGAAGAGCTGTCAATGATGTCGCTAAACGGGACACATGTGTAAAATCCTATCAGCTTGTTTTCAATACCCGCATCAGCGATGGTCTTCTTTGCAGCTGGAATTTCAGATCTGGACAGGATGACAGGCCTTCTGTTCTTCTCTTTCCTGATCATACCTTCCTTCTCAAGGATGTCCAGGGACTGCCTTACTGTCATCCTGCTGGTGTTGAACTTCTCCGCGATCTCCCTTTCAGCTGGCAGGAATGCTCCGGGAACCATACCCTCGTTCCTTATCCAGTCCGCAATCTGGCTGTACGTCTGCAATTTCATTGGTATTTTAGCCTGCATATCAAGAATCTCCTTTATATATGTTATACGATGGTCTATTTATGGTCTATTACTAAATTATCTATTTGAGACGCCACCATGTATGGGGATCGGTGAATTCAGGAACGGATGGACGATAATCCAGTTTTTCCACATGATTATCAAAAAACAGGCAGTTCGGCTTCCAATCAGGATATTTACCATGCTCGCAGTGCCACATGTTTCCACTGCGATAATGCTGTACATAATGCAGAGGTGCCCCGGTAGTATCCTGATTGGTATAAAAGGTATAAGCCGGATAGGGATTAGTATGGGAATCTAAAATATGAATAATGTTCTCAAAAGGTCCTTTTCCATAAACCCGCATCCGAAGGAAAGCCTCTTCGGCTACGTCGACGGCTAGAATTTGTCCTCCATTTATCTTATATGAAAGGAAACGGTTCCCCGGCCGGTTCAGCCTGTGGTTTGGATCACTCGGACATTTAAGGACTTCCATGGGCCTTACAGATAAGGATTCTGTCTGGCTTGTAATATAGTTCTGTATCCTGCTTGGAAAAGCATGGATTGGAATCCATCCACTGTTATCCCCTTCATACATGAGAAAAGCAAGCCCGATCTGCTTAAGATTGCTACGGCATATCGTCTCTCTCGCCATCTCTTTGGCCGTCTTCAGCGCGGGCAGCAGCAGTCCCGCTAGAATTGCGATTATTGCGATGACTATAAGCAATTCGATCAAGGTGAAGCGTCTCTTCAAGCAATGCAGATGGGATTGTAAGGAAAGGGGAGTGCGTGAAATCTCACTGCGTTCCAGATACTTGCAGGAGATCAAATCAATAGGGATGTTAATTTTCTTCATGTTCCTCCAACTTTAGCTTTGAGTATTTGATTATATCAGATCCCATGAATGACGCAAATGCCTTTTATATGGATAAAATACTAATGGACTAATGAATGTCAAGTGATGGTATGATAATAATTCAATATTTTTTTGCTTCAGGTCTCAATCTTGTATTTGAGCCGTATTTGACTATCTTTAGCTGGTTAAAAATTAACTTGCAGGTGGAATATGGATTCAGCTGTCTTTAAGAAACGTCTCTCAGAAATTGTAAAAAACCACAGGAAGATCATCTCTAAGAGGAACAGTGTAAACAAAAACTGGAACAACGGATGGTTCAAAAGATACATCAACCCCGTCGTCACCCGCGAGCACATCCCTCTCCACTGGCGCTATGACCTCGATCCGAAGACCAATCCCTATCTCCTCGAAAGACTCGGTATCAATGCCGTGCTTAATCCGGGAGCGATAGAGGTCGACGGGAAAATCTATCTCATTTGCCGGGTCGAAGGATTTGACCGTAAATCATTCTTTGCCGTCGCAGAGAGCAAGAACGGCATAGATGGATTCAAGTTCTTCGATTTTCCATGCGTTATTCCCGAAACTGATGATCCGGACACCAATGTCTATGACATGCGCCTGACAAAGCACGAGGATGGCTGCATATACGGTACTTTCTGCTCCGAAAGGAAGGATCCTGCGGCTCCTCCCGGAGACTGCTCCAGCGCGGTCGCCCAGAGCGGTATTGTCAGAACCAGGGACCTCAAGAACTGGGAACGTCTTCCAGACCTTAAATCAAATTCCGCCCAGCAGAGGAATGTCGTTCTGCATCCTGAATTCATAAATGGAAAATATGCCTTCTACACGCGTCCACAGGACAGTTTCATCGAGGCCGGGAAAGGTGGCGGTATCGGATGGGCTCTTTCAGACAAGATCGAAGGAGCCGTTGTCGGAGAGGAAAAGATTGTAGATCCGAAGGCATACCATACCATCAAGGAATCCAAGAACGGAGCGGGCGCGGTTCCATTCAGGACAAAGGAAGGCTGGCTGCATATCGCCCACGGTGTCAGGAACACAGCCGCCGGACTCAGATATGTCCTTTACGCATTCCTCTGCGATCTCAAGCATCCGGAAAAGATCATCCATCGTCCCGGCGGATATTTCATTGCTCCTATGGGCAAGGAAAGAGTAGGGGATGTTTCAAATGTTACCTTCTGCAATGGGGCTGTCATGAAGGACAACGGAGATATCTTCATATATTATGCGTCTTCCGATACGAGAGTCCATGTTGCGACAACAACTGCCGATATTCTCCTCGACTATGTCAAGAACACGCCCGAGGATGGACTCAGGTCCGCGGCAAACGTCAAGCAGCGCTGCAGCCTGATAAAGAGGAATCTGGAAGTTGCCGGCAAGAACAAACTATTGAAACAGGCGTGTTTGTAGTAGGCGAATTTATACGCCGTTAAGTAGGTACGTGATTAAGCATGTACCATCTTAATCAGCAGGAATGGGACAGGCTAAAGCCCGTCCCTACCTTAAAAAGTGAATATATTATGAAACCAAAAGAATTTTCCCTTACCTACTGCAATCCCATCCCTCTTCCTGATTATCCCAGAGGAAGGATGTGCCGGCCTGAATTTGATTCCAAATCCGGCTGGTTGAACAACGGCATGTGGCATGATTTCCGGGAAACCGCCGATCCGAGCGTCCTCTACCATGACAACAAATGGTTCCTATATCCGTCCGCCGGAATGGCATGGGTCAGCGAGGATTTTGTTACGTGGAAACATGTGGAAATGAATCTCTATGACATCGGATATGCCCCGACGATCATGAAGCACAGAGGACTCTTCTATCTGAACGCGTCAGATTCAAACAAATCCATGATGTATGTTTCCAAAAATCCTCTCGGCCCATGGAAAGAAGTCGGTCCTGTCACTGGAATAGACGGCAAAATTCCTCCCGGATACTGGGATCCTATGTTTTTCTCGGACGATGACGACAGAGTTTATCTTTATTATGGATGCGGTGGAACTGCGATAAGAGGGCTGGAAATGAATTCAGACAAGCCAAACATGGCTCTAACTGAACCCAAGAAAATGTTCTCATATAATCCGAATCACGAATGGGAAAGGTTCGGCGAATTCAACCAGGATCCCTCACGGAGCTGGGTTGAAGGTGCATGGATGTTCAAGAACAAGGACACCTATTATCTGACATACTGCGCGCCCGGCACACAGTTCGCGACATATGGAATGGGATGTTATATCTCAAAATCCCCTCTTGGTCCGTTCAAATACCAGAAACTTAATCCCATACTCCGCAGGACCGACGGGCTTGTCAGAGGACCTGGGCATGGATGCATTGTCCGCGGGCCGAAAAACACCATCTGGGCTTTCTACACATGTCTGAGATGCTACTACCATGTCTTTGAAAGAAGAATTGGATTTGATCCGGCAGGGTTCGATTCGGAAGGGAACCTGTTTGTTCATACGGCGACTGACATCCCCCAGTGGGCTCCGGGAATTCTGAGAAATCCGCAGAACGGGAATGATACCGGACTCAAACCGGTCTCCATCTGCCATCCGGTCAAGGCTTCAAGCGAAGCACCCGGCAGACCAAGCTCCTATGCGAACGATTATTCAATGAGGACATGGTGGGAGGCCGACAAGAAGGATTCCAAACCATGGATTGAAATTGATCTTGGTGCAAGATTCACAGTTTCTTCGATGAGGATAATCTGGGCTGAACCGAATCTCGACTACAAAAAAGTCCCTCCAGGACCGTTTAAATTTAAAGTCGAATGCAAGGAAACTGACGATGGGAAATGGAAGATCCTTGTTGATAAGTCCAGGAATTTAACTGACATGCATATCGACTATATTACTTTCAGCCCGAAAAAGGCTAAAGCTGTCAGTCTTTCCATCCTTGGAGCGCCAAAAGGCATTGGTATCGGAATTGTGGACTTTTCTGTCTTCGGAACCGGTGAAATGCCTCCACTGGGAAAATACGGATAATGTAATAGACAGGATAACAGGATTTACAGGATTAATTGAATTCATCTTATCATGTCAATCCCGTAATCCTGTCAATATAATTTTGAAAGGATTTGGAAATGAAGGAAATATTTTTCAACGCCCACCATTCCCCTATGGGGGCTTTTGCAAGTTTCACCCTTGGATGCAGAGGGGCAAAGGGAGGACTCGGGCTTGAACTCTCCAAACCCGCAGACCAGAATGTTTTCATAGGACTCGAAACGAAAAAGAAAAATTTCTTTGAAGCCCTTCCTTTCAGTTCATCCACCGCTGACGAGAAGGCGAGATATGACGTTGAGAAGGATTCCTCCAAGGACAGTGGCAAGGTGAAGGTGGTTCCGTTTGAACAGAACAAGATCCGCCGTGAGTTCAAGGCTGCCAGCGACACCTGGTCCGCTGGAGATCTGACTTTCAGTATTTATTCACCTTTCAAGTCCATCCCAAATCCGGATTCTGCGAAATCCGCAGATGTCAAGGAGGCAGTTATTCCTGCGGTTTTCGCGGAGATCACTGTTGATAATTCGAAAGGGAAGATCCCACGCCGCGCTTATTTTGGTTACCAGGGGACAGATCCCTATTATGGAATGCGCAGAATTGACGACACGACCGGCGGAAAAATAAAGGGCATCGGTCAAGGCACGCTTACCGCCATAGCCACAACCGAAAAAGAAGCATATTCGGCAATGGCCTTTTCAATAGAGGAAATAATTAACCCCGACCATGTGGAGAACATAGGTTTTTCTATCGGTCAGGTCGGAGCGGTCGTCTTCACCGTCCCTGCAGGTGTGAAAAAAACTTATAAGGTTGCAATCTGCTTCTACAGGGGAGGGGTTGCGACCACCGGAATAGAGACAAGCTATCTATACACCCGTTATTTCAGGAATATCGAGGATGTTGCGGATTTCGCACTTAGGAACTTTAACGAATACAGGAAGACAGCCGAACGTGCCGACGCCATGGTGGAAAAATCCGGTCTTTCAGCAGACCAGAAATTCATGATGTCCCATACGATCAGGAGCTACTACGGTTCGACCGAACTTCTGCAGGCTGAAAATAAGCCTGTCTGGATCGTCAATGAAGGCGAATACAGGATGATCAACACCTTTGATCTTACCGTTGACCAGGTCTTTTTCGAGATGAAGATGAATCCGTGGACGGTTCGCAATGTTCTTGATATGTACGTCTCCAGGTACAGCTATTACGACAAAGTTAAATTTCCCGGAGATACCAAGCTCCATCCCGGCGGAATCAGCTTCACCCATGACATGGGAAACAACAACGTTTTCAGCAGACCCCAGTATTCCTGCTATGAAAAACACGGACTGGATGGTTGCTTCTCCCACATGACCCATGAACAGCTTGTCAACTGGATTCTCTGCGGAGCTGTCTATTGGAATGGGACAAAGGACGACAAATGGCTGAAGAAGAACATTGGCATCTTTGAAAAATGCCTGACAAGCCTCATGAACCGCGACAATCCGGATCCTGCAAAGAGGAATGGAGTGATGGCTCTCGACAGCAGCAGGACTTTGACACCGGAAGGCGCGGAAATCACGACTTATGACAGTCTTGACGTCTCCCTAGGTCAATCCAGGAACAACCTCTATCTCGCAGTGAAATCCTGGGCATCATATGTCGCCCTGGAAAAGATATTCGCCTCCACCGGCAGGAAGAAGCTTGCGGATCTCTCATGTAAACAGGCAATTCTCTGTGCCAATGCTGTTGCATCAAAACAGACAGCAAAAGGATATATCCCGGCCGTTTTCGAGAAAAGCAACGATTCCAAGATCATTCCGGCTATCGAAGGATTGGCATTCCCGCTGTTTACCGGATGTCCGGAGGCTCTTGAAGAGGATGGGAAATATTCGATGCTGATCAATGCGCTTAAGAAACATATCCAGACAGTTCTTGTTCCGGGAATCTGCATGTTTAAGGATGGCGGCTGGAAGATTTCTTCCACCAGCAATAACTCGTGGCTGAGCAAAAACTACCTCTGCCAGTTCGTCTACAGGGAAGTATTTGGTTTCAACTGGGGTAAAGCAGGTTCGAAGGCCGATGCGGCGCATGTCAGCTGGCTTTTGAACGAGGAATCCGCCTACTGGGCATGGAGCGACCAGATTGTCAGCGGAATAGCCAAAGGAAGCAAATACTATCCCCGTGGCGTGACTTCAATCCTCTGGCTGGAAGAATGAGTAACTGACCTGAGTGATAAATGAAGAAATATAATCCAAAATCACTCTTCAAGTCATTATGGATTTCCGTTTTAATTCTGACTGTTTTTATTTGGTTCTACCCGGTAAATATCAGTATTCTAAGATACTTCCTTATATTGGCACTCCCCTTTTTATTATGTGGTGTGTCGGTTTTTATATGGAGAAGGAAGAGAATCCGTTATCTGCCTTTTATTATTACGGTAATAATAGTCATTTTCATTCTTATTCCAGGAAGATCTAGGAACAAAGAAAGACTTAGAATTCAATATGCTAGATGTCTGGAAAAATATGAGGGAGTTAGATACATATGGGGAGGGGAAACATTTCTTGGTATTGATTGTTCGGGACTTGTCAGAAAGGGACTGATTGATGCTCTTTTTTATGAAGGAATACAGACACTTAATCCTGAATTGATAAGGAATTCATTATTCCTTTGGTGGAATGATTGTTCCGCAAGATCCCTTAAGGAAGGCTATCGTAATTTGACCACTCCTCTCTTTGATGCGGAAAGTGTTAATTCAATTAAAACTGACCAACTGGAAGTGGGCGATATTGCCGTTACTTCAGACGGAGTCCATGTTCTTGCATACCTTGGTAATAATTCTTGGATTGAGGCCGATCCCGGGATAAGGAAAGTAATAAAAGCTGAAACTCCGGTCAAGGATAATCCTTGGTTTGAAATGAAAATAAAGGTCTTGAGATGGAATATCCTTAAGTAACGGTGCCCAATTTCAAACTATTTTGACTTGCGTTTCCTGAAAGTGTCAAGGAACTGTCCCGGAGAACATATATGGACATTGCCGCAGAGTTCCTTTGGAAAATGCTTTAAGTTGCCTGTGATAAGACATTCTGCTCCGGATGAAATTGCAATCTCCAGAAAGGGATTGTCATCAATGTCCGGCAAATTGGAATCAAGTGGAACAGCCGCATAAACCTGGCCCGTATGACGGATGTGTTCCAATACAATCACTGTTTTTTGCGGATCTATTCCAAAGTGCGGCCTATGCAGAACTTCATCGTATTCAAGCAGAATCCTGGCGTCCAGGCACAAAGTGATTTTACCGGACGTCAGCATGCGGACTATATTGCCTGAAGTCCCAAATGGAGTGAGGAGTCCCGAAACAAGGACGTTGGTGTCAAGAACGATTTTCATGTCATCTGTTTCCGGCGTGCCTGTCTTGTCTTCCTTATCTCGGCATCAATATCATCCATGGACAGCTTGTCTGTTCCCTTGCGGACCGATTCGCGCTGGATGTCGGCAATGGCCTGTGTGGTCCTGACTTGGCGCCATGTGGCCAGAGACTGCTCAACATTGCCCTCGTCAACCGCGGCAAGGACGGCAACCGGACGCCCGTTGCTGGTGACTATCATCTCCCTTTCACTCGAAAGTTCGCGCCATACCCGGGCCGAATTGCCACGAAGATCACGTACACTGAGAAATTTCATTATGCACCTCTTTTGTCACTTAAATGTATACACAGATGTGCTACATTACAAGACAAGACAGTTTTAAATAGTGCACAAAAAAGAATTTATTTGGTTCTTTCTTAAAATGAGTGGGTAGTAGTGAATACCCCTCCTTAAGGATTTACATTATATTCCATCATTCAAAGAAATTCAATATCATAAATTAGGATGAAATGGGAATGATGAAAGAACTGTTTG
>Ga0209417_1002820_pt1 | contig 25188 bp, 19 predicted proteins | sample RifGroF2_FD_184002 | JGI IMG/M metagenome (GOLD analysis project Ga0209417, IMG submission 184002) | Groundwater microbial communities from Rifle, Colorado, USA - Groundwater F2 (SPAdes) (version 2) | ecosystem: Environmental > Aquatic > Deep subsurface > Groundwater | place: Rifle, Colorado... | reverse complement strand
ACAGGAAACAGTAATGAAACGCATTAATATTCTGATGATTAAAATAGGAAAACAACGCAAAATGGAAATATTTTCTAACTGCATATCATTCATTATTAAACAAATATGAAGTCCGAAACATTAGTTATTACGTATTTATTTGGAGGAGTTATGGATTAAAATATTTTTTACCTTTGCTGGAGATATTAAACAAATGGTTAGCTGGAGTTTTTTACAGGGGCTTGATATATATTCCTGGCAGGTCATTACACTTTTAATTATTTCCGGGTTTCTTGTCGGGATTATTAATACTGTTGCAGGAAACGGGACTATTATTTCCTTTTCATTATTTATGGGGCTTGGACTGCCCTCGAACATAGCAAATGGTACCATACGGCTTGGGGTCGTTTTGCAAACCTTAGCTGCAACTTTATATTTTAACAAAAATCATTTCCTTTCAATTAAAAAAGGTTTGACCCTTGCAATTCCAACTACAATTGGATCAATAATAGGTGCTCAGATTGCAGTAAGCATTGACAAAGAAATTTTCAAAATCATCATGGGAATTGTAATGCTATTTATGCTTTTCCTGCTCTTTTATTATCCGCAAAAATGGTTGAAAGGAAACTCGACAAGCTGTTCAAAAAAAACAACAGGCTTACAAATTTTTATTTTTTTACTGATAGGAATTTACGGAGGATTTATACACATTGGTGTTGGTCTTTTTATTCTGGCAGCTTTGGTTTTGATTTCAGGATATAATCTTGTTGAGGCAAACGCACTGAAAGTTTTTCTTGTTTTAATTTACAGTCCTTTTACTCTTGGAGTTTTTATGCTGAGCGGACAAATTCATTATGGAATAGGGCTGATTGCAGCTATTGGCAACATTTTTGGAGCACTTGTAGGTTCCAGACTTGCAATATCCTGGGGCGCAGGTTTTATCCGATGGTTTGTTGCTTTTGTAATTCTTATTTCTGTTGCGGATATGTTCGGTGTTTTTCATTACTTTATTAAAATGATATGCTGATATTTTTCAGAATAAAAGTTTTCATTACTTTTGCATGAGAATAATAAACTTTTAACAAAACTAAATCAATAAAATGAAACAAAAATTCTTGACATTAGCATTAACTTATGCTACAGTAATTCTTTTTATTAATGCATGTAAAAATGAAACTTCCAGGCAGGATGATGCTTCCGAAAATGCCCTTCTTCATAATAGAGTAGAAGTGCGTTCAACAGTTAAATATGCAGACTCAAAAGGCATTGAGAAAATGTATCTTGAGACATTATGCGATGCTGTTTTACTGAGTAAAATTCAGGCGAAAGATTTTCCTTTTCAAACTTTTGTTTTCGACTCTCTTAATTCTATAAGTATTGATGAGATAAAAAATAACCTTGGAATTATAGAAAATAAAACAAATTTCAAAGAAGAAATTGCAGGGATTTGTTTTATTGAAAACTGGTCAATGAATGAAAAAACGCTGAAATTCTCAAAAGAAATCAAGCATGTTTGCCCAGTCAGGATTTATGAAAATAAAAATATTAAAGGAGAGCAATTACTTACAGTCCCTTTTACTTTGCCTGTAAAAGATTTATCATCAGTAGAAAATAAAAATCTTGAATTATTTGCAAAAAATGTGGCATATATGATGGAGTTTAATCCCTTAGATCCGGAATACCCTGCTATTTCAGGATTAAATTCCAAAAAAATAGTAGACCTTCTTGTAGATGGCTCTATGAGTGGCAAGCAGCAGGTTTATGATTTTGATTTAAACACAATGAATCGCTCTGAAAAAATCTTATCAAAAGAAGAAATTTTAAAATTATTGGGACAAAGAGTAGATACTATTCCGAAGCAGGACATGAATGGAAATGTTGTTGGAACTGTTATAGATACTCTCTTTGCAAAAGATTTAAAATATCTTGAAATAAAAGCTGTGTTTTTTATAGAAAACTGGTATTATGACAAAACAAATTTCAATGTTAAGAAAGAGATTCTTGGTTATGGTCCGGTTAGATATTACCAACACCCCTATGTTGAAGGTCAGGTTTTAAAATCAGTACCGTTTATTATTAAGAACTAAAATTTACAAACCAAAAATTTATTTCAGCTAAAGCTGCTTTTTTTTCTAAAACATCCGTGCTGCCTGTAGTTTGAGTAGCTTGACTGTATAAAACAAGATAAAAAAATTGAAACTTTTAGTACTTAATAAATTTTATGTTTTGTATGTCATTATTGTTTCTTATGCTGATAAAATATAATCCGGAAGAGTTGTTCTTAATATCAATAGGAACAATAGTTTCCGCATTAATTTTTCTAACTATTAATTTTCCGGAAATATCATAAATTTCAATTAACGAATTTTGCGGGCATACTAAATAAAATATACCATCATTGGGATTGGGATAAATTTTTACATCGCCAGCGTTTTGCAAATTTCTAATATCATTTGTGAAATCAACAATAAATGAATTTTCTGTCTGGCAGCCAAATGCGTCGGTAACTGTAACCAGATATTCTCCTACTGCTATATTATAAAGGCTTTCTGATGCATCAGAAGTACTCCATAAATAGCTGTATGGAGTTGTTCCTCCACTAACGGTAAGATTGATTGCGCCATCAGTATTTACTGCGCCGGATGCATTTGTTGTTGCTCCCGAAATAATTAATTGAGAATTTTGCGCCACATAAACATTATTAAAAAATGGACATCCATTTGCATCTGTAACAGTAAGACTGTAATTGCCGGCAGAAAGACCATAAATATTTTCCGTTTGCAGACCATTAGACCATAAAAAGGAATAAGGATAAGTGCCTCCATACGTAAAAGATGTGATACTTCCATTGTTTCCTCCAAAACAAGTTGCAGCAGTTGGGCTATTTATTGAACTAACAGGAGAGGGTTCTGTTATATATACGTTTAATGTTTTTGTACATTGGTTTGAATCAGTTATTGTAAGATTAATTGGTCCGGTGTAAAGACCTGTAAGATTTGCCGGAAGAGTGTATGTATTGTTGAAGAAATTAAAAGTTATTGGATTTGTTCCTCCCGATGCTGAAATTGAAAGAGAACCGGTGTTTAAACCAAAACATGTAACATCTTGTTTGAGGTATGATATATTAATTTCCGCAGGTTCTGAAATAATAATAGTACCAGATCCTGTACACCCTGCGCTGTCTGTAACAACAACAGAATAATTTCCGGCAGAAATATTCGATATGGAATTAAAAGATGAAGCTCCGTTTGACCATATATAACTATAAGGTGGTATGCCTCCAACAACATCTGCTGATGCGGTTCCTGTGCTATATCCAAAACAACTTGAGACATCTGTTCCGGTTAAAAAAACTTCCGGTCCTTCAATATCTGAAATTACAAAGTGTTCGACAGACGCACAATTGTTATAATCAGTAACGGTTACAAAATAAATTCCAGATGCCAAATTCTCAACGGTGTTTGTATCAGGCAGGTTAGCGTTACTCCATGAGTAAAAATAGGGAGGAATGCCGCCATCAACGTTTAAGGACGCAAGCCCGTTATCTGAATGACAATGTGAATTTGTAGCAGAAATATTGATATTCAAAAGAGGTGGTTCCGTTATCTCAATACTGTCGTAATGGGAACAATGATAATAATCTTGTATCGTAAGATAATACATGCCTGCATGAAGATTTTCTCTGAATGAATCGTATGAATTATCAGACCAGAAATAATTATAATCAGGAACTCCTCCTGTAACTTCCACGAAAAGAGATCCTGTTGACTGCCCGTTACAATCAGGTTCTGTTTTTATTATATTACTGACAAGGGGTGGAGATTCTATAACAGTCGCTTCACCACTAACAAAGCAACCGTGGCTGTCAATTATTTTTAAGGTATAATAGCCGGCGCAGAGACCAACTATATAGGATGTATTCTGAGCATTTAAAAATGTATAGGGAGGTGTTCCGCCTGCGGGCGTAAAATTTATTTCTCCTGTACAAGCACCATTACACTCAACATGCGAAATTTGTGATGTGAAAGATAAGGGTGGTGGCGTATTAATAGTATGCAAGATTGTTGACGTACAGAAATTTTTACTTACTGTAAGCGAAACAGCGTTAACTCCGGGCGCATTCCAAATAAGAGTAAAAGGACCTTGTCCTGATCCTGATAAAACTTGCGCATTGCCGAAATCCCAATTTACTACAGAGCCCGCAGGCGCACTACCATTAAAACTTACAGTTGTCGAAGCACCGAAGCAGCTTACAGGCGTAAAGTTAAAAGCAGCTTGTACAGCTTCCGAAAACACAATTTGAATTGTATCACTGAAACTGCATGAGGACTCTAAAGAGTATGTTTCTGACCAGATAAATTTATATGTGCCATAAGCAGAAACATTAACCACGGATGAAAAAGAACCGGGTGATGAAAATACAACACTACCCGGATTTCCGGATGCTGCTGCCCAATAGCCTGTATTCTGTGGATGATGTTCTGCCTGTAACTGATAAAATAAGCCACAGGAATTATCATCATTTCCTGCAAATGGGACTTCCATGCCGCAACAGGGATAAATCTGAACCTGTTGTGTTGTAGTAGAAGCACAACCCGACGGATTTGTTACTGTAAGCGTAACATCGTAATAGTTTAATCCTGTAACATTGTTCCACCATACCTGTTGTGGTCCGGCAGATGTAAATACGGATGAGGGTTGCGGATTGCCGGATATTTGCCACAGGTATGTTGCTCCCTGTTGAGATGTGCCGTCATACGTTAAGGTTGCTGTATTGACGTCTGAAGGGATAGCTGTATTACAAAAAACTTCTGTTGCAAAAGAAGATGATGGAGTCTCAAGAACAAGAACATTTACATTGGCAGAATCAACACAACCGTGAATATCTGTTCCTGTTACAGAATAACTGGTTGTTGCCTGAGGAGTAACAACTAATGAATTAATAGTATCACCTGTACTCCAAAAGTAATTTGCAGCACTGGTTGGTGTAAAAGTTACTGTTTCACCCGCACAAATAGCAGTGTCTGTTAATGATATATTTGGACTATCATAAATATTAGCCTCTGTTGTCCATACAGGGCTTGTTTGACCATTAGCTGTAATAACCATAGAATAAGTACCGGTATTCTGTGTACAAGCATTTGGAATCATTGGATTTTGTTGATTGGATGTAAAACCATTCGGTCCTGTCCATGTATATGTAGCACCAGGATAAGCTGATTCTGTGGCTGATAATTCAAGTGTTTGTCCGCAGCAAAGCGGACCATTATTATAGACAATAGGGCAATTACATCCACAATTTGTACTACCAGCACCCGGTTGAGTGGCATTTTGCTGGTCAAAAATAATGTTACAGGCATTATTCGAATAATTTGTAATCAACAAAATGTACCATTCTCCTGAAATAGCATTGTTTATATGTACTGTTTCGTTCCAGCTTGTAGAATAACTGCAATCTACAAGATTTCCTGAAGGATAAAAAGTAGGATTTGAAGTATTATTCGGGCAGGAAGTACAAGCTGCCGTAAGCTCCGCCGTACAAGGGCCATAAGCAGAAGTAAAAGGACCCCAGCATGCAAAATCTAAATCGTGTTGGGGTGTACTGTACATATAAATAATGATTGGACCAGAAGCTGCTATCTGCATATAAAACCATGCAGGATTCGGCTGGGTACCCAAACAACCATAATTCGGACCGGTTTGCCCTGTGCCGGTATTTACCCCTGCTGGATAATTATATGTTGTACCAGTACAAAAAGGGTCTGAAGTCTGACACGTTGAGTTGCCTTGCCCAAAAGCAAAATGCAGAGAGCATAAAAAAATAAAAAAACAGATTCCTTTTTTCATAAAGTAGAAATAAATGGTTTAATAGTTGAGACCACTCCGAAAACCCATCTGCCACAAATTACACCAATTTTCACAGGTTATTAATTCTATTAATCAGTGATTTATATCTGTGCTAATTTGTGAAATCAGTGGCAATTCCATAAAATGATACATAAGAGAGTTGACTCAATAGTTAGACACGAAAAAGAACCCGAAGGTTGTCTGAATTAAAAAAAAATGAGTTTTCGCAAAAATAAATTGTTAATAAAATAATCTAATCAATTCTTTTCAGGAGAGTAATAAAAATAATTTTTATTTTTTCTATTGTTATGAAAAATTGTGACTGAAATCAAAATACAAAATTTTAAATATTCCGGTGCGCTGCACCTTTGAAAACAACGCAGCTATCGCTGCTACAAATGTTATCGCAGCTCTGCTGCTGAATTTGTTATGCAGCAGCAGAGCTGCGAGATATTTGTAAAACATAAAAGACATAGAGAAACCAAGGTGCAGAACACCGTAATATCACATGCATGGATTTCTGTTTACAAATGCAAAAAATAAATTGATTTTTTCATGCAAAAGATTAGTAAAATAATATTGTCCAGTCCGAAAATTTACTTCAGCTTAAAGTTGCCCCACTTTTCTGAAACATCCGTGCTGCCTGTAGTTTGGGGAGTTTGATTTTTATTGTTGATGAGTACAGATTTCAGTTTTACATTTTCACTTATAAAATCAGAAAGTTCTTTAAAAGTGGCTTCCCCTTTCGTATCTTGAAGTTTTTTAAGAAGGAAATAAGTAAACAAACCGTGTTTTTTTTCATGAAATGGTGCTGATGATTCGTCGCCGGAGCTGGAGGAAAACACAACAATATTTCCTTTAATCGGACTTTCTTTCGGTTTTATTTTTACGCTGCGCATGGCTACAAGTCCCGCATTGCGACCACCACCGCTGAAACAGGCATCCATAAAAACAGTAATTTGTTTTGCAGGATGTTCCGTGAGTTTTTTGTATAAATCTTCAAGTTTAATACCGTATTGGAGATTTGTTCCGCTTACATCAACAGGAATGAGATAGGGCTCTTTACTGTTTTCATCGGGAAGCCCGTGACCCGCATAATAAAAAATAATTTCAGCTTTTCCTCCGCTAACCTGCGCCAGTTTGTTAAGTTTTGAAATAGCCTGATTCATTTTTCCGGCAGTGGCATTGATAAGAAGTGTTACATTTTCTTCGGGTGCGCCTAATGTTTTTACAACATATTCTTTGAAAATTATTGCATCCGCTTCAGCATAATCAACATTAACTTCACTTTTCATATCACTCTGCTGGCTTGTGTAGTCTTCATTCCCGACAATTAATGCATATAAATTTGATTTTACATTTTTTGTTTCAGGAATACTGAGATCCACATCCGACTTGGGAAGAATACTCACAGAATTTACTGCGCTGACGGCTTCTATTTCCTGTTGGGCAGATGAAAGTTTTGGATTTAGGAGTAGGAGTAGGAATAGAAGTAAGATAAGCCTTCCAGGCTGCTTGCAGGCAGGGAGTAGGAATGGGAAGCGCACTTTGATTCTACATAGCTTGAAAGACCCTTGCAGTGTGAAGAGTCGGAATGGGCGATAAAAAGCTTGAGTGAATGTATTATTTTTCATAATCAATAATTTTTAAAAGTTGAATTTTCTAACAATACCTAATCTCAATGAAGGTACACTCTTTTTGACATCTGCCGGTTTTGTAATGGTTGGTACTGTTGTTGGGATATTTTCTGTAGTATAAGAAATATTATTCAGTCCCAATGCAACATAAGCTTCGGATTTGGAGAAAAGGGCGCCAATCATAAAATAATGTCCCTGAGCATTTCTTTTCACATCATATTTAACTTCTGTTCCTGCCTGTAAGTAATACGTATTATTCCATACCTGTCCTTCCTGATTAAACATATAGCCAATGTACCATTTATTTTGTTTAAAATGCATATGCACTTCGGCCCTGAAAACATAACCTTTTGCATTATTCCAAAAATGCATTTTATCATACAAAGAATCATTTCTTACACTATCTGCAAATGTTATCTGACGGGTTATTGCTTTAAACTGCATACCATAGCTTAAAGAAGCTGCAAGTTCAAAATTCTTAGCGCCAATAATATTTTTTGCAAAGCCAACTTGCAATACCCCTTCAACAAGTCTTGATGTATAAAGGCGCGGTGATAACCTTAAGCCATAGCGATCATTCATATATTTCTTTTTAGCTTTTTTTGCATTTTCAGCAACACTATCAGCCGCAAAATTTGCCTGATCGGTCTCTTTTTGTTTTTTCTTAAGTTCAGCTTCCTGCTCTGCTGCTGCTTTTGTTATTTCATCTATTTCTTTAGTATCTTTAGAAAGAGTAGCACTGTTGTCGGTCTTTTCTTTAACTTCTGCAGTTGTAAAGCTTGAAAGATTATCCAGATGTTCTGTAACTGAGAAAATAATGGGCTTTGCAGAAATTTCACCATTAGCCACAACGTATTTGATGTAAAGATCAAGTTTTGTGGTTCCGGTGGCAGCCATACCATTTACACTAGTACCATTTATTGTTCTGTCAAATTCGGCTTTTAAGAAAAAATTCCCTGTTTTTTTATCAACAAAAATGTTACTGATTTTGATATTTTGGAAAGAAAAATTTACACCTTCTTTTGCGAACCATGTAACAATATTTCCAAGATACTGTCTTACTTTTTGATCTTTCTGTGTTTTCCCGGATAAGTCCAAATCATTATATACAACAACATCTTCTCCTTCAAATTGACGAAGTGTATTTTCAATAATCATGGTTTTTTCCATTGGATTTTTATATGGGGATCCAAGGCTGTTTAAATTATTACTATACGTCTGAACCCATTTCTCTGCCTCATCGCGAAGGGTTTTTACTGTTTTGGGCGATATTGCGACCTGTGCAAATATGATTGAGGGAAGAAATAATATTATGATAATTATAAAACGTTTCATTGCTTTAGGTTTTATTTTTTCAATACACTTTTTGTTACAATAAAGGAATATAAGATCTGATTCCAAAAAACCAGTGATTTAATTTGTTTTCTTTTGTGAATGTAAGTGATGCCGGTGCTAATGACACATTATTAACAGAAGAAGATGTGTAGTCTATATTATTTTGCCAGCGATAACCAACATATAAATCAACATTTAAAATATATCTGAAAGGCCAAGTTATTGCTCTGTAAAATTTATTTTTAGACACATCATATATTTTTGTAGATAATTTCCCGCCAAAAGGAATATCAGAAAAATAAATTAATTCTCTTCCTCTTGCTGAACGTGAGATAAAATAATTTGGAGAATCTGCATTATTATTGTAGGGATCCCAATTCTGTTGCTCTCTGTACCAAAGATAGCTGATAGCGCAACGATATGATTTAATATTAAAGTAAGTACCAAAACCAATTTTCCCATTTACACCTGAGCCAAAAGTTAAACGGTCAGAAGCATTATAATAAGAACCGTCAGGTACTTTGTCCTTTTTTGTTATAAGCTGGCTGGGAACTTTATAAAATAATCCTCCTTCTGTACTTATATAGAAACCCACATAGTGTTTAATTCTAAAAAATGTACTGTTCGCACTAAAGTGAAATTCACCATTGTACAATTTGTCTAAAAAAATACTGAATCCAAAAAGCCCTGCGTATTTATCACCACCGGAAAATCTCGACTCCATTTGTTTTGCTTGTTCTCCACGAGCAATAGCTGCCATTTTTGCTTTTTCCAATTCCTGTATTTTTTGTTGAATTTCTTCCTGCTTTGCTTTTGCTGCATTAACAACAGCATCAATTTCTGTACGGTCGTCGCTTATTTTTATAGTGTTTTCAGCTTGTTGTGCTATTTCTACTTTCGTGAAACGGTCTTTGGTTTCAATGTGTTCTGTTACGGAATAAAAAATTGGTTTGGGCTGCAATTGTCCGTTTACAATGTTGTATTTGATATAAAAATCAATGGTGCTTGTATTATTTATTGAAGCCCCGTTCACATTGCTACCAGTAACGACTCTCTGTGTTTCTGCTTTTACAAAGAGACTGTTGTCGTTTTTATTAATAAAAATATCACTGATGTTTGTATTTTTTGCGGCAAACTCAATACCTCCTTTTTCTTTCGGAAACCACGAAATAATGTTCCCCAGATGTTGTCTTGCTTTAAAATCTTTTGGCGTTTTTCCCGATGGATCCAAATCGTTATACACAATCACATTTTCATTTTCAAATTGCTTGAGAATGTCTTCCACAATCATTGTTTTATCAATAACATCAATATACGGCGAGCCTATATTATTCAGGTTGCTCATGTAGGTGTCAACCCATTTTTTCGCTTCGTTTTTCAGAGCATTTTCCTGAGCAGGCGTTATTGTTACCTGTGCCATCAGCGTAAACTGCCACAACAGTATGCCCGATAAAAACAGGCTTAATCGCTTAATCATAATTTTAATTTTAAAACTTGTTTTTTGTAATTATTTTTTTCGTTTTCTTTTATTGATATAATATCAGATAGTAACCAACCACTGTTCCCTTCACTACGGTTGAAGAAATCAACAGTAAAAGCCCAGTCTTTAATTTGAAGAAAATGATATCGGATAGATTTCACTCCCTTAAATTGTAATTGTTTTGATTGTAACAGCGCATAAAAAACGCTTGTAGGGTCTAATGAAAAATCCTGTACGAAAAATTGTTTTAAATTTTCGGGATGAGAAAATGCTTTGGAAAGCTCTTGAAAATTGAGATCATTGCTAACCGGGCTTATTATTGAATTTTTATCTTTGGGATCCGGAATCGTATTTAAAAAATCTGCATCAGCACCTGTAATTACCCATTTAGAGCGGTTATCGGGGTACACTTCATTTTTTAAAATAAGATTCAACAGAACATCTTTCCCTTTATAAACAACATTACAAGTTGCAACCGCATACCAATCTTTATCATAAAAATTTAATAAATAACCATTGCTGCATATATCATTGATAAATTCAGCATCGCTGTCTTTATGATTTTTCATCATATCAATCAGTGCAGAGATTTGCAAGCGGCGGGTCAGTGTTTTGCTTACTCCATTAATAGTAACAATGGCAGTATCTTTTCCAACAATTTTGTTTCCTAAAATATCTGTAATAAAATTAAAACGGGAGAAAAATTCATCGAGTTGCTTAACCCTTGAAGCGAGCCTTATTTCTGTTGTCTGCTGAGAGAAAGAAGCAGTAACAAAAAGGGAAAAAATAATATAGAAAAACTCTATTGTCAGACAAAATTTTGTTATGTAGCTTAACCTTTTCATTACAACTCGTATTATAAACAGGGCACTCCTACGGAGCTTCCATATTTTATATATTATTTTTTTTATAAACAGTAAGACACTACCTGCCAGCCGTACTCAAGCCATTGAGGCAGGCAGGCGTGTCTTAAAAACAAAGGAACTCCGAAGGAGTGAACTGTTTATAAAACAAATAATTCTCAATAACTAAAGCTCCGTAGGAGCGCCCTGTTTTTATGTCTGACAATAATATTTAAAAAAAAATATTTTATCATCTGGTTTCCACAACAGAAATATTACCTAATAAAACATCCCACTGTTTAATTACCTGATCGCCGATTTTTTTATCCATACTGTCAAGTATAACCTGCATTTGTTTTTGGCTTATGTCGCTGTATGCAAGCTTGCCATCACGGTATCCTTCAAATTTCTGAAAAATTGTAATTACGGCATAGTATTTTCCATCAGCGCCCTGTTTGAATTCAGAAACATAATTTATATCAAACCATGTGATAATAATTTTAGAATACTTGAGCACTCTTATTTTATTCAAATATTGGCGAACAGGAATTGCCGTAACATTTGTTGAACCGAGAGAAGAAACCTCAACCGTGTTATCTTCGCTCTGGAAAAGACGTACAGCCTGATCAACAGCCATCATTTTTGTGTCATTTTCAAGAGATTTATCGGTAATAGTTATTATGTAATTAGATAATGCTTCTGTTTTTTGCAGTGCAATATCTTTGAAGCGGTTCATATCATCGAGCTTCAGAAATTTTTCTTCATCTTTTGTAAGCGCTTTTATCGGGACAGATTTATCGGTAACAGTTTGCTCAGTAACATTACCACCACTTTCTTTAACCATGGCTTTAATTTTAAACATTACCCTGTCAGACTTTAGTTGCTCCATGTCGTTCAACACATCCCAAACAATCTTTTTTCCTTTACCTCCTTTGATTGAAAAACCAATATCACCATTAACACTGTTCAGGGGTTTGCCATAATTAATACCGCCATCCATAGAACAAAAAGCGGTTACATAAAAATCCTGATTGGGTTTAGCATTGACAATATCATAATAAATATTGATGTTCGGATCATTAATCTCAAAGCGGACGTTATCAATTTTCTGAGCCGGCAATAAACAAGGAATGATTATTAATAAAAGAAATAAAGACTTCATACATTATAAATTTTCTCAAAAATATAATTTTCTATCGAAATCACATATTTCAGCAGGAATAAATTACAGGATTAAAAACCCAATTTGATTTTTTTTATTTATTTTAATTCTTATTAAATTTGCAAACTAAACGAAATTAACAATGAAAATAAAAATACTGGTTTGTACTATTATTGTATTCTCTACAGTCGCTGGTTTTTCACAGAATAAACAAATTGACAGTCTCCTGCAAAAAACTAATAATGCAAATAATGATTCTATTCGTGCAGCTTTATATATTGACATAGGGAAGTTATACGAAAGAAAATCTCTTGACACAGCATTAGTTTATTTTGACAAAGCAAAGACACTGGCTTCAAAAATTAAACATCGAACATTACTGGCTGTAAGCCTTAATAATTATGGAAGGGCGTTAAGCAACAGGGGACATTTTGATCAAGCCCTTGTTTATTATAATAAATCATGTGCTTTATATCAGGAATTGGCCGGTTCTCTGGGTAAAAATATCCCTGTTTCTGTTAAAACAGGCTTAAGCGATTGTTATAATAATATCGGGCGTATTTATTATTATCAGGGTAATTTCAATCTATCTTTGGAATATTATCAAAAATCCTTAAAAATACATGAAGAGTTATGTAATTCATTAGACAAAGCAACTGCTATGGCAGGCAAAAAAGGAGCAGGTATATGCTATAACAATATTGGAAATATTCATCGTGAACTGAATACCCTGTCAAAAGCTCTTGAATACTACAAAAAATCCTTAGATATTAAAGAAGAATTAGGCGACAAAAAAGGGAAGGCTGGTTGTTATAGTAATTTTGGTATAGTTTATAGCAAAAAGGGCGATACAGTACGCACGTTGGAGTACTTTTCAAAGGCTTTAAATATTTCACAAGAAATTGGCGATAAAAAAGGAGTTATATCAGGTTATATGAATATAGGTACTACCCTTAAAAACCAAAAAAAATACAAGCAGGCGCTTGAATATATGCAAATGTCTTTAAAAATAGCTAAAGAGATAAATGATAAATTAGCTGTTGCAGGTGCGCTGGTGAATTTGTCATCAGTAAATCTCGACTTGAATAATTATGATATGGCTATTGAACAAGCTAAGAATACACTAGAAATAATAAAGGAAACAGGCGGTGTTCTATCACAAAAAAGAGTAGCCTGCAGTATCTTAAAAAAAGCATATAAGGAGTTAGGTAATTTTAATAAAGCATTTGAATCTGCAGAATTAGAATTAGCCATTAAAGATTCCATGTTTATGATAGAAAAAACAAAGGCTATAGCCGAAATGGAAGCAAAGTACCAAACTGAAAAAAAAGAAAAAGAAAATGAATTGCTTCGCCAAAAAGAAAAAAATCAGCAATTGCTTATTCAAAAAAAGGGGTATCAGCTTTACGGTTTAATCGCGATTACTTTATTGATAATGGTAATCACTGTTTTAGTTGTATGGCAGTTTAAAATATGGAATAAAAAGAAAAATGTAGAACTAAAGCAAAAATTGTTACGTTCTCAGATAAATCCGCATTTCCTTTTCAATTCGCTTATTTCCATTCAGAATTTTATGTTTGAGAAAAATGCAGATGATGCTGCAATATATCTTTCAAATTTTGCCTGTCTGATGCGACAGATACTTGATAATTCCCGTGAAGAATACATATCCGTTTCCGAAGAAAAAAGCCTGCTCGAAAATTATCTTCAACTACAGAAACTCAGGTTTGAAAGTAAATTTGATTTCTTTATTGAAATTGATCCTGCCATTGATTTGGAATTTACAGCCATCCCCCCCATGCTGGCTCAGCCGTTTATTGAAAATTCTATCGAACATGGCTTCTCTGGTATGCAAAATAACAATACTATTGTTATTCGCTTTTTAAAAATAGGCAATTCCATTTCATTTGAAATTGAAGACAATGGCATTGGAATTTTACAAGCAGGAAAAAAAATTAACGAACGCATAATTCCTCACAAATCTCTTGCAACAAATATCACTAAAGAACGGGTGCATTACCTGAATAAAGGCAAAAGAAAAAAAGTAAAATTCACAATCGAAGATTTATCCGTAATTACTAACGAACAAAAATCGGGAACTAAGGTCAGCTTTACTATTCCATTTCAATATATAAAAAGCTGATTTATGCAACTATCATCTAAAACACGCCAACCAATAATCGATAAGAGGCAATCAATAAATTACCATAAGTTTTTTTCTCTCTTTCGAATTAAAATACTTTGTTTTGAATATATTTGTATAAAATCTATGTACAACCGTATGGCAATTGAATGACAACCGAATGACTAATGACAATAAAATGACAGTAAAAAAATTATACTCTGCGGTAAAAAAAAACAACTAAACAAATAAAAATGATTAAAGCAATTATAATAGACGACGAACCAAAAGCATGCAAGGCGTTAATAAATATTTTAGAAAAATATTCCCGCGACATTAACATAGTAGCGCAGGCAGACAGTGTGAAATCCGGCATGGACGCAATATTGCATCATAAACCCGATCTTGTCTTACTTGATATTCAACTATCCGACGGTACAGGTTTCGATTTACTTAAGCTAATTGGAAACATTGATTTTAAAATAATATTTATTACGGCATACAACAAATTTGCTATACAGGCATTCAAATTCAGTGCGCTCGATTATATCCTGAAACCCGTAAATCCTGCGGAGTTAATTGCTGCTATTCATAAAGCCGATGAATCAATACGTAAAGAAAATATTAATCTGAAATTAAACATTCTTCTTTCGAACCGCGAAAAAGAAGAAAAAAAAATTGTGCTCAAAACAGCAGAATCATTGCATGTAGTCCATATTCACGAGATAATCCGTTGCGAAGCTGATGGAAATTACACTAAATTTTATTTCACCAACCATAAAAACCTGCTTGTTTCAAAATCACTTAAAGAATTTGATGACTTACTTTCTGCTTATAACTTTTTTAGGGTACATAACGCTCATCTTTTAAATTTACAATATCTCCAACGTTGCGACAAAGCAAAAGGGGGTATGGCATTTATGAAAGATAACTCCTCTGTACCGGTAGCCCTCGCCCGTAAGCACCTGCTTTTGGAATTAATACAACAAATCTAAAACCTGTGGTGTAAATCTTCAATCGCAAATCTAAAATCACAAATCGTAAACCTTTGGTGAGCGGAGGGAACCATCGTAAATCGTACCTCGTACATCATTAACTTGTGGTGAGCGAAGTCGAACCATCCTCAAAAAGTAGGCAACCAATAATCAGTAGTAGGCAACTAATAAATAGCGCTCAATTTCACTTGTTTGCGCCTTTATTTCATTGTACTTTTGTCTAAAACAAACTATGATGGAAACATTAATTTTTACCTTAATGTGGGTAATGTATCGTAAATCATACATCGTACCTCGTAAATCGTACCTCGTAAATCGTACATCTAAAATCCGTGTACTGTTTGCTGCTTACTGCCTGTTGCTACTACTTACTGCATTTGTCATGCTGAGCGGAGTCGTGTTGGTGAGCCTGTCGAACCAAGCATCCGCCACACCTGTTCATATTACCATTTCTTCCGGTTGCAAATATGTCATGTCAGGTAATGGTATTTTATCAGTTTCCGGCAATTTAACGGTTAACGGCACCTTTTCTGCATCAAACACATCCACCATAAAATTTTGCGGAACAGCCCTGCAACAAATCAGCGGTAGTTCCGGAGTCAGCTCATTTCAAAATGTTGAATTAAACAATTCCGCAGGCCTTTATATAAGCGCTGATATAAGTATAAGCAATACTTTATTAATGTCGGCTGGCGATTTTGATTTGAGAAATAACAATGTAAATCTGGGTACCACCGGCAGCCTGAGTTCCGAAACCTCAGCCAAAAGAATTAAAGCCACCGACGGAACAACCGACGGCAGAGGAACAGGTACAATTTACACCACGCAAACGCTGGGCATTGGTAGTTACACAAACATTGCAGGGCTGGGTATTAACATCAATACAGCAACAAATTTTGGTTCTACCACTATTAAAAGAGGTCATTTGCGGCAGCAGGGCACAGGTACTTACTCCTCTAATTATAGTATTTACAGATATTACGAAATTATCCCTACCGGAAAGACCATAAATTATGGAACGGTTACCCTTAATTATTTTTCCGCTTCCGAGCTTAACGGACATACCGATAATCAGCTTGTAATATTTCAATATGTACAGGTGGGCGCTCCCTCATTTTGGAAACCGTTGGAGACCACCAACACTTCCCCGCAAGCCGTGGCAACAACTGTTTCCAATAGTTTGGCAAATATAAAACTCACCTGCGGCAGTAACTCGTCTCCCCTGCCAATAGAACTAATCAATTTCACGGCTACCTGCATTTCTACTTCTTCAGTCACCCCGAACGGAGTCGAAGGGGTGCAACTTCACTGGGTCACAGCCTCAGAAACCAACAATAATTATTTTACTGTCGAAAAATGTAAAGACGAGGCATGCCTCGTCTCCAATAATTAGGAAGCCATTGCTACCATCCCAGGTATGGGCAACAGCAATGTCATTCATAACTACGACCTCACCCTGAGCCGTCGCCCTGAGCTTGTCGAAGGGGAGCCTGGGCTGAGCGGCTATTACCGTCTCAAACAAACCGATTTCGACGGCGAATTCACCTATTCAGATATTGTCCACACAAATTGTCATGTATCAGAAATTGAAATAATCAACATATTTCCTAACCCCGCTCACGATTATTTCAGCTTCGCAATTTGCTCCATTGAAAACAGGGAAATTTACATTAAAGTCGAAGATGTGCTGGGCCGTATCCTTATCAGGGAAAATGAAATTATTGCCAAAGGACTTAACAATTTGAAAGTTGATGTTTCAAAATTAGCGCCTGCAACCTATTATTTCAGCATAGAATCAAGCGATGGTGTACGATGCGAAAGCAAACAGATTTTAATAAAGTAATCCATACAAAATTAATTAAATACACTCATAATTATGAAAAAACAAGTTGCGGGATTGTTTTCTTTTCTCCACGTCTTCGGAGACCACAATCGGATGCTATCAAAATTCTCAATATTGGCAATCCTGCTGCTTGTTTTAAAAAAGACTAATCAATGTACATAACTGAAATATATTATAATTTACTGGGGTATTCGTATAACCTGCCTGCCAGTAGGCAAGGTTCGTGTCAAAAAAAATAGGCTTAACATCAATTTTTAAATTAAATGAGCATTACATCCATAAATCTCCAAACCGATGCAGAAAGTAATACCGCCTGCCTTACATTTCTGTGCACCGAAGAAATTACCTTACTTATCCAGCTTTGCGATGCCGGAGGGCAACCCTTTAACAGTAAAACAACAAAAGCGCTTACAGGATTAAACTCTGTTGCATTGTCCATACAGTCCGATCGTGTTAAAAACAATTTTGCTTTAAAAATAATCGCTGATGATGCCATTTATCACAAAACATTTAAAACAGTAAGTAAAAATTAATCACCGTATTGTTTAATGAAAGTGAACAATAAAATAAATTTTTTGTTTATAGCATGATAACGAATGACAATTGCCTGCCCTGAGTCTGTCGAAGGGAATGACAACTGAATTACCATCGAATTACAACCGAGGGTCAATGAATGACAACCGAATTACTAAAAATATTAATTATAAAAATTGAATAATTATGAAACCAAAACCATTACTCATCCTTGCAATTGTCCTGCTGTACTGTTCGCTGAGCGAAGGGCGTGCGCAGGGCACAGCCATCAACACCTCAGGCAATGCCGCCCACAGTTCGGCAATCCTCGATGTTACCAGCACCGACAAGGGTCTGTTGATTCCCCGCATGACCACGGCGCAGCGCGATGCTATTGCTACCGCTTGTTCCTGTACTCCTGCTGCCGGGCTTATTATTTACAACACCGATTGCCAGGCTATCAATTATTACAATGGGGCCGCATGGATTGCTCTTGGTAACACGGGCAGCGTTTCCACACCCGGCGCCATTACGGGCAACCAGACGCCTTGCCAGAACGCGACAGGTATTACCTATTCCATTACATCGGTTACAGGCGCCACAGGCTATAACTGGACAGTACCCACAGGAGCTTCGGTAGCTACAGGGCAGGGCACAACAAGCATTACCGTTAACTTCGGAACTGCCGATGGCAGTGTATGCGTTACCGCGTATAATGCCTGTGGGGCAAGCAGCGCAAGCTGCACAGCCATTACGCTTTCTTCTGTCCCTGCACAACCAAGTGTAATAACAGGCACTACTCCCGTGTGCCAGGGTAATAACGGAGTAGCCTATTCTGTTACCAATGTGGGCGGGGTTACTTACACATGGACCTATTCCGGCACAGGTTATACACAAGCTTCCGGCGGTACCACCAATTCTATCACAGCCAATTTTTCTGCTGCTGCCACTTCGGGCACACTCACTGTTACACCAAGCAATGCCTGCGGCGATGGTACAGCCAGAACCTTCGCTATTACCGTTTCTGCTACACCCACCACAGCAGCCGCAGGCACAGACATTAACCCTGCATGTGGCGTAACCACTGCAACCTTAGCAGGAAACAATCCAACAGCAGGCACAGGAGCATGGTCGGTAGTTTCCGGTACAGCCACCATAACAAATAATACATTGTACAATTCGGGAGTAACAGGCCTTGCCGTGCCCGGCACTGCCACCCTGCGATGGACAATTTCCAATGCTCCCTGCGCTGCTTCAACAGACGATGTTGTGATTACTACTACTGCCTGCTTCACTTGTGGAGGCACATTAGCTATTAACCACGTTATTGGCGTTGTAGCGCCTGAAACAAAATCAGTAAACTATGGAACTGTATCAAGTACACTTGGAGGCACCGGCACTAAATGCTGGATAACCCAAAATTTAGGTTCAACCAATCAGGCAGGTTCCGCAACTGATGCTACAGATGCTGCTGCGGGTTGGTATTGGCAGTTTAACCATATGCAGGGTTATAAGTACGATGGCACAACCCGCACACCTGGTACGGCTTGGATTAATCCTATTAGTGAAACCAGCGACTGGCTTGCAGTTAACGACCCATGCACCATAGAACTTGGTACAGGTTGGCGTATTCCTACTTCTACAGAATGGACTAATGCGGATGCAACCGGAGCTTGGAATAATTACAACGAAGCTTACAATTCGGTGTTAAAACTCCATGCTGCAGGGATCTCGATGTACAGCGATGGTTCGCTGTCCGATCGCGCTATCTACGGCTTCTACTGGAGCAGTACACTGTTCACTGATGCTAATAATGCTAGGAGCCTGACCATCCTCAGTAGCGGCAGCTACCCGAACGTCAACAACAATGCGTATGGCCATTCGCTCCGCTGCATTAAAGACTGATTTTAAAAATGAAAAATATAAACCCATGAAAATCCAGAGAGTCATAAGTCATAAGCCATTTTCAGTTTACGCTATACGGAGCTTGCCGATGTATGCCTTATGCCTTTTTCTATCTTTCAACTGCTTGGCTCAGGGCATAACATTAAAAATTAATGTGCGCGGTGTTTACGAAAGCAAAATAACACTAATGCCCTTAACCGGCACTAATGCCTTAAAACCTGTAGCCGAAAGGGCTGGTATTAAAAATGGCGGAACAACCACCCTCTTTGTAAATGCGTCCCATGAGGCGCATCTCTTACCCGCCGAATTTGTCCTGCGCTTCGATTACAAAGAAAAAGAAACCAGCGCCCCTTATCCTTCCGAAAAACACATTTTTATTTACAATCAAAATATAGAACTGTGGGTTAATCCCCCCTATTGTAACAATAGCGACAGCGCCTGGTTTCAAAAAGATGAAAAAGAAAATAACCTGTTTGCACAGTTTACCAAAGAAAACAACAATCTCAAATCTCAAATCTTAAATCTCAAATCTTTTTTGATGAATTATGATGATACTCATTCAGCGTTTTATCAGCAGGGAATTGAAGAATATGAAAAAAGACGTAGCGAATACAACCAATGGATAGCAGAACAATCAACCCAACACAAAGCCCTGTTTGTAAGCCACACCTTTCAATTTCACTATCTGCCGCAAATAACATTTAAAGGCGATGCCCTGAGCATGTCGAAGGGCAGCGAATCCGATAGAATGCAAAACGCCATAGCCCATTATTTTGATGGTATAGATTTTAACGACTCACTTTTAATAAACACCACCGACTTAAAAAAGTGCATTACAGACTATGTAAACATATATGGCGCATTATCCGCAATCTATAGTAAGCCCCGTTCCCGTTCCCTGAGCGAAGTCGAAAGGAACTCTGAGGTCATTGAGCGAAGTCGAAATGCCGAAGCCCTGCGTGATTCGCTTCTTACCCTAGCCGGTAAAACAGCAATAGAAAAAGCCAGTCATGGACATCCCAAAGTATATGGCTGGATGGTGGATTATTTTTATAAGGGGTATGAATCATACGCTATAAATAAAGGCTTGGCTATGTTGCAGCAACATATCAATAATCCGGATTGTTTAACTTCAAAAAAGGAGCAAATAATAAAGCGTCTGAAAGGCATGGAAAAATTAGTTATCGGTACACAGGCTCCTGATTTCATCCTACGTGATATTGATAGCAGTGATTTTAAATTTCATGCTTATAAAGGAACTGCAAAGAACAAATTACTTCTGTTTTGGTCAGCCGACTGTGAACATTGCAGAGCGCTGGTAAATAATATTACTCAATGGTACAAAGAAACCGGCAACAAAGAAAAACTTGATATGATTGACATAAGTCTGGATGAAACGGAAACAGAAGTGCAAAAATGGGAAAACACAATAATTAACCTTCCCGGATGGAAACACATACGTGCAAAAGGAGGAGTAAATTCCGCTGTTGCCAGCGATTATGCCATACTAAGCACACCTGTTATGTTTCTGGTAGATAGCGAAAGCAACATAATTAAAGGCATTCCCAATAATCTTGAAGCGTTGATAAAGGACTTAGGTAAGTAAAAAAAATACAAAATTTAAACGCATTAACAATGGAATTTAAACAGGTAATCATACCAGAAACAAGTAAAAAAATTATTGAAAAGGTGATAGTTAAACCGAATCATAATGAGAGTCTCGATATTCATGCAGCCGTTTCTGAAAAATCGTATATTAAATTAGACATAATAAACTCTGAATTTGGAAATATCATTTGCTCAAAAAGTTTTTATGTGGAAAAAGGAATTAATAATATTATTTCCGATATCAAAGGCATTGTGCCTTCAGCATGTATTATAGTTGTTTCCGTAAAATGGCAGAAGGAAAGAAGCGATATGATAATTACAGCTCATAATAATTAATACCTCGCAAGCTCGGCTTCGATGTAGTTTATTTAGACATAAAAACAATATTTTTTAATCAGGAGAAAGCCGAAAATCCTCGGTCTGTAACAGAAAAGAGTAGGAAAAATTTAATCTTTTAAAATCATGAAATTGTATTTATTAATTTTAGTTTTTGCTGGATTAACAGCATTTTGTGTTAACGGGCAAATTATTACCATTGCTCAAAACCTTAATAAGCCCTGGAGCGTAGCTACAGATGGTACAGATGTATATTGGGTTGAAGGAGAATTAGCAGACGGTGCTGTAAAAAAAAATTCCATAAACGGCGGCGTGATAACCACGCTGGCTTCCGGTTTGGCTGAACCACGCGCTATCGGCGTAGATGCTGCTTTTGTTTATTGGATCGAACGGAACGGCGGATCTAATGGCACATTAAATAAGATTTCTAAAAATGGCGGCGCTGTTATCTTGCTTGCTGACAGCCTGCTGAATGCGCAAAATTTTTTAGCATTAAACGACAAGAATATCTATTGGGGCGACGGGCAACCCGGCGGTGGCGGTGTAATTAATAGAATTTATAAAGACGATCCGGCAGGTACAATTATAACTTTGGTAAGCGGTCTTATCAATATGACTACTGCCATTGCCGCTGATAACGATTTTGTTTATTTTTATGATGTCCAGAATAATATTAAAACTGTTCCCGCGATGGGGGGTGCTGTTACAATTATCGGGAATGGCGAAGTTTCTTCTCTTTATATGAGTGGGAATAATATTTTCTGGACTGAATATGATAACGGCATTATTAAAAAAATGCCAAAAACCGGGGGCGCAATAACTACAATAACTTCCGATGCCAACAGACCGGCTAACCTGGTTGTTTACAACAACTATGTTTATTGGATTGAATTTACAAATCCGGGCAGAGTGGCTAAAGTACCTGTTACCGGTGGTGCAACTACAGTTATTGCAAACGAAGCCAATACAATCGGCATTGCAACCGACAGCACAAATATATACTGGGCTGTATCCGTTTATTTAAATCAGGGTAAAATTCAAAAGCTCGGTATTGCCACCGAAACCGAATTATACGAATCCGGCTGCGCTGATAATATTTCAATCTTTCCCAACCCGGCAAACAATTCATTCAGCTTGTCTTTTACTGCCACGAACACATCAATTTACAAGCTTGCCGTGTATTCTTCTCTCGGTACGCTCATTTATACAGAAACAGTAGAAATCATTGCAGGTGAAAATGTAAAAGAAATAGAACTTGAAAATGTTCAAAGCGGCATTTACTTTTTTCAACTCAAATCGGAAAACGAAACCCTTGTTAAAAAACTGATGATAGAAAAATGAATAATATATACCACACACATATCACTTATCACCTACAGCAGAATGACAATAATCAAACCCTCAGTGCTTCTATGTGCTCTATGCCTGCCCTGAGCCTGTCGAAGGGAATGACAACTGAATTACAACCGAGTGACAACGAATGACAATGAATTACAACAGAATGACAATTTAGTTACAATAAAAATTAAAACTATGAGACAGAAACTATTACTCATCCTTGCAATCGTCAGCGTAGTCACCCTGAGCGTAGTCGAAGGGCGTGCGCAGGGCACAGCCATCAACACCTCAGGCAATGCCGCTCACGGTTCGGCAATCCTCGATGTTACCAGCACCGACCATGGCCTGTTGATTCCCCGCATGACCACGGCGCAGCGCGATGCTATTGCTACCGCTTGTTCCTGTACTCCTGCTGCCGGGCTTATTATTTACAACACCGATTGCCAGGCTATCAATTATTACAATGGGGCCGCATGGATTGCTCTTGGTAACACGGGCAGCGTTTCCACACCCGGCGCCATTACGGGCAACCAGACGCCTTGCCAGAACGCGACAGGTATTACCTATTCCATTACATCGGTTACAGGCGCCACAGGCTATAACTGGACAGTACCCACAGGAGCTTCGGTAGCTACAGGGCAGGGCACAACAAGCATTACCGTTAACTTCGGAACTGCCGATGGCAGTGTATGCGTTACCGCGTATAATGCCTGTGGGGCAAGCAGCGCAAGCTGCACAGCCATTACGCTTTCTTCTGTCCCTGCACAACCAAGTGTAATAACAGGCACTACTCCCGTGTGCCAGGGTAATAACGGAGTAGCCTATTCTGTTACCAATGTGGGCGGGGTTACTTACACATGGACCTATTCCGGCACAGGTTATACACAAGCTTCCGGCGGTACCACCAATTCTATCACAGCCAATTTTTCTGCTGCTGCCACTTCGGGCACACTCACTGTTACACCAAGCAATGCCTGCGGCGATGGTACAGCCAGAACCTTCGCTATTACCGTTTCTGCTACACCCACCACAGCAGCCGCAGGCACAGACATTAACCCTGCATGTGGCGTAACCACTGCAACCTTAGCAGGAAACAATCCAACAGCAGGCACAGGAGCATGGTCGGTAGTTTCCGGTACAGCCACCATAACAAATAATACATTGTACAATTCGGGAGTAACAGCCTTAGCCGTGCCCGGCACTGCCACCCTGCGCTGGACAATTTCTAATGCTCCCTGCGCTGCTTCAACAGACGATGTTGTGATTACTACTACCTCGTGTTGTGCCGGAGGCCCTCCAACCTCTGGTTGTGGCGGATTAACTACTATGACTGACGCTCGTGACAGTAAAGTATATAACATAAAAGAAATAGGCACCCAATGTTGGATGGCACAGAATTTAAATTACGGTACTTACGTGACAGTAGCAACTGGTCAGGGGGGTGCAGGCACGCAAAAGTATTGTTATGCTAATGCAGAAGGTAATTGTGGCGTAGTTGGCGGCTTATACGAATGGGCAGAGATGATGAATGGCTCCACTGCGTGCAATGGTGATGCGACATGCCCTCCTTGTACCACACCTGTTCAGGGTATTTGCCCCTCAGGCTGGCACATTCCCTCTCATTACGAATGGACATTATTAGAAAAGAGTGTTGGTTCTAACCCGGACGCATTTCCTTACGATATTACTACCATCGCTTGGTTGGGTACAGACGAAGGCGGTAACCTCAAAGAGACTGGCACATCGCACTGGTCGAGCCCCAACACTGGAGCAACCAACACCAGTGGATTCAATGCACTAGGGGGTGGTGCCTTAATTGGCAGCCCTGCCGGTTTTAGCTATTTTATGGAGAAAGGCCAATGGTGGACGGCTACCCAGTTCGATGGGGCGAATACTTGGTTTCGCAATGTGTCAACTTACAACGCATTGGTGTATCGAGGGTATAACCCCAAGACGTACGCCCATAGTGTCCGCTGTGTTAAAGACTGATTTTTTAAAAATTTCAAAACTTAATTTAATCCTGCATATATGAAATCAACACTATTACTCAACCTTGTAATCATCAGCGTAGTCACCCTGTGCGTACTTGTGGTGAGCGCAGTCGTACCAGTCGAAGGGTGTGCGCAGGGCACAGCCATCAACACCTCAGGCAATGCCGCCCACAGTTCGGCAATCCTCGATGTTACCAGCACCGACAAGGGTCTGTTGATTCCCCGCATGACCACGGCGCAGCGCGATGCTATTGC
>Ga0209417_1002819_pt1 | contig 25193 bp, 28 predicted proteins | sample RifGroF2_FD_184002 | JGI IMG/M metagenome (GOLD analysis project Ga0209417, IMG submission 184002) | Groundwater microbial communities from Rifle, Colorado, USA - Groundwater F2 (SPAdes) (version 2) | ecosystem: Environmental > Aquatic > Deep subsurface > Groundwater | place: Rifle, Colorado... | reverse complement strand
ATGTAGAACAGGTAACTGTTAAAATATTCAAAAATCTTCATAATCCCGACTCTTCTAGTTTTTATATCAATAGAAAAGACGGGATTATCCTTTATTTGTTTCTTTACGACCGGTTCCTAATTACTGTTTAATCAGGTTTTTTACTTATAAATTATGTTTTTTACTAAATTTTATTGACATTTTTACTAAAATTTATAAGAAAAAAAACAGAGTTTTAACAGAATTTTTACGGTTTTTGATAATCCAAAATTTTGTAATTTTTTTTAACATTTTAGGGTTCTAAGGCTTATCTGCGAGTTAAATAAAAAGACGGAATTATTGCAATAAACTTGTCTACAAGCTCTTTATCCCACTGCGTACCAGCGCCTGAACGAAGGATTTCCAGTGTTTTTTCGGTATTGAGCGCTTTCCTGTACGGCCTGTTGCTTATTAAGGCATGGAACGCATCCGCTATTGCCACTATTCTTGCCCCTATAGGTATTTCATCGCCTTTTAGTCTGTCAGGATAACCACAACCGTCCATTCTTTCATGGTGGTGGCGTACTATAGGGATAAGGTCGTTTAAAGATTTTATAGGTTCAAGGATTTTTTTAACCCCGATAATAGGGTGCTGCTTCATTACTTCCCATTCATGATCGGTTAATGGCCCGGGTTTTCTTAATATCGTTTCAGAAATCCCTATTTTGCCTATGTCATGAAGAATAGCAGCCAGTTTTACCCTTTCAACCATATGTTCATCGAGATTAACAGCTTTCGCAAGAGTTTCCGCATAGACAGAAACAGACTGTGAATGGCCTCTTGTATAAGTATCTTTTGCGTCTATTGCAGCAGCCAGCGAGGTCACAACTTCCAGGGTGATTTTGGAGGAAGGCGTTTTGTCCTGTAACTGTTTAACCAGTTCATCCTCAAAATTGAAAGTGTGATGCAGGTTTCTTTTATTAATTACCTTTGACAGTGAATCCAGAGCTACTTTGTTCCAGAAATTCACGTCACTTGAACTCAATACAAATGATTTACCATTTTTATGAGTATTATTTTCGGAAATAAGCATAGACTGCTCGGCAAGAACCAGTAATTTTTCCTGATTATTGGCTGTGGTTGGATATGTAGCTATGCCAACATTGGCTTTTATGCTACCTATTTGAGGAATAACCTGTTTTGACGTCTTGGAAATTATGTTCTTAGTAATTAAAAGTGCTTTCTCATTTTCTGTATCCGGCATAATAACTGCAATTTCATCACCGCCATATCGCCCTGCAATATCACATTCCCTTAAATTACTTTTTAGCATTTTTGCAAAATCGGAAATTACCTCATCACCAAATGAATGTCCGAATTCACGGTTTATTCCTGCCATATTATTGATATCAAATATGGCCACAGATACCTTTTTATTATTATTTTCAGCTTCAATCAGAACCTGTGACAGTGTTTCCTGAAATTTTCTGTGTGTATATAATCCTGTTAAGTTATCAAAATCACAAAAGGAATTCAAGTTATTTTTCAAGCTATAATTACTTGCTATAAGGCTAAGATAACTGCATAAAGTATTTAAACATTCATTTCTGTTGCGGTCCCTGTCCATAGAGCCGGCAATAACTATACCATAGCATTCTCCATGAAAAACAAGCGGAATAGTAAGATATTCATTTAAGCAAGGGCAATCAATATCTATCAGGTCTTTATGGCTTGAGAACTTTCTGGATTTATCAACATAAGTCTGGACAAGATAATTAGAATTATCTTCTAAGGAAAATTTCAAGATGTTTATTTTCTTACCTTCATTATATGTCCTGACGGTTAACACTCCTGATTCCTTGTCAGGAATAGCAATTCCAATAAAATTGTATCCAAGTTTTTTAATATATTGATTAAAGCATTTGTATATTTCTTCAATGGTTTTTTGGCTCTTAGTAATTGAAGAAAAGCTTGAAATAATTTCAAGTAAAGTATTATCTTGACCCGGAATAATTTCAGGGAACTTTACAAAATATTTCGAATGGTGACTAAGGCCTTGGCGCAAAGCAACCTTGTCCACATTTGCTACGTTATTTGAACCCTTTAACTCTAAATTTTTTTTCAAAGCAGAAATCCTTAGGATTAGCTTAATATTCTACCACTTTCTTGACAGTTTAAGTAATTTAACAGTTTATATGTTCTATGTGCAAATAAACAAATAAATCTAATATTAAATCACAATCATTATTTTAATGATTGTAAAATTTTATTACATTTTAAGTGTAAAAATCAACATTTTTCTTAGACGAAAGCATGATTTTGTGAAACAAACTAACCGGAATTTCGTCAAAATAATTGTACCAAATAATTATAGCCGAATGGATTAAATATTTATATTTGATTAAAAAATCAAATTTTCAAAGATATAAACTATAAAATTAAATAAAGGAAAAGGTTGAGAAATGACAAAGCTGGAAAAATTTAAAACAGAGTTTGAACCGGAATATCTTTCTAATGAGGATGATATTGTAGAGTTAGAGGAAACTAATCTTCTTGAAGAAGAAGACGCTGATTTTATTGAGCCTACAAATAAACCTCCGAAGCAGGCTAAATCTTTTCATCAGGAATTTAAGGCTAACGACATTTTACAGATGTACTTGAGAGATGTGGGTAAAAAGCAAATGATAACCCCTGCTCAGGAAATTGAATATGGCCGAATAATCAGGGAAGGAATTAAAAAAGACGCTGATATTGCTAAAGCAAAACTAGTGCAGGCGAATTTAAGGCTTGTTGTAAGTATTGCCAAAAAGTATGTAGGTCAGGGCGTTCTATTTATGGACCTCGTCCAGGAAGGAAGCCTGGGTTTAATCAGGGCAGCAGAAAGGTTTGATTACAGAAGAGGGTATAAATTTAGTACTTATGCCACCTGGTGGGTAAGGCAGACTATAATTCGTTGTATCGCTAACACTTCCAGGACTATACGTATCCCTGTGCATATGTCAGATAAGATAAGGCAGTATAAAAAAGCCAGAACTGATCTTGCGATTGAGATTGGAAGAGAACCGAATATTCAGGAACTGGGCAAAAAGATGCAGCTTTCTCCTGAAAAGGTCAAAGGCATCAAAAAAGCTATGAATAAGGAACCTGTAAGTCTTGATTTGCCGATAGGGGAAGATTTATATCTTGAGGATTATGTGCCTGATGCTGAAGCAGTAGCGCCTCATAATAGGGCTACAGATAATCTTCTTCATGAAAATGTAACCGAGGCCTTGAAAGTTTTAACAGACAGGGAAAAGGAAATAATCAGGGAAAGATTTGGGCTTAATGGCGGAAGAGGAAAAACACTCGAGCAGCTCGGGCAGTTGTTTGGTTTTTCCAAGGAAAGAATACGCCAGATAGAAGAGATTGCGCTTAACAAGCTCAGAAAATCAGCAAGGATTGAGCATTTAAGGGATTATATATCATAACTCTTCCGTCATTCCGACTGTAGCGAAGCGGAATGGAGGAATCTCAGGGAGTTGAAATATATTGCGATCCCTCGACTACGCTCGGGATGACAATATAAAAAATATAAACCTGGGGTGCTGTATAGCATGGGCTTGCTGAGAAACGCATCGCTCACTTACAGGCCCTGGGATTTATTATAGCATAAATCCTTGATTTTAGAGGTTTTGCTTAAAATGTGCAGGCTTAACTGGGCATTGGTATTGCTTTTAAGACTAATTTTAAAAAATAATAAAGTATTTGGTATATAGTAGCGGGTGAACCAATGAATCTGGGCAGACCCATGTGTCTGCCCCTACAATAAAATGGTGCACAGGAAAAATTTTACAAACTCATACAAAATTTTACATTTGGGTGCAAAATTGTAACAAGGCATAATAAAAATTTTACAAAAATTAAAAAAACAATAATAGCTATGGCTAAAGGTCAACGCACAAGCACTTATTAGAAGAATTATAAAAATTGTTACATTTGAGCTTATAAATTTACAATTGATATAAAAAGTGTAACAATTATTGATAAAAATTTATAAAATTTATCAATATTTAAAAAATTTTAGAGAGAGGATGTTAATTTTTATTTTTAGGAGTTTTTATATACCGGAAGGGAATATAAAAGTCGAATGATTAATACAACTTTTAATCAGCAATTAATTTATAGAAACCATATACGCTTTCAGGCAAATAAAAAACGCGAAGAAAGTGTTAAAAGTACTGATAATACCATTACTGCTGAGAACCCGGTAAAAAAGTCTGATTACATAAACAGATTATTTGGTTATATGAACCCTTTAGCGGCTGCGTTTTGCGTTTTAGCTGGTTTTGGTTATGGTGCAGCAGCGGTTTTGCCTGATAAAGAAAGCAATAAACCAGCGATACCTATTGAGGAAGTTGATACTTCACGAATGTCTGAAGAGTCTCAAGAGCTTGGTGAGTTTTCTAAGCAAGTAGAGGAAATTTTAATCGAAGCAGGTTTTGAAAAACATGGCGTTAAGGATTTAGCAGATAATTTAACTATTTTAGCTGTCATAATAGGGGCCTTAGGGATAGTAAAATTAGGTAAAGAAACAAAAGAGCCAAATCATACACTGTCAGGTTATGGCCATTTGCCTTTTACGTATGTATATTCAGAAATGAATAATACAATGGGACTTGGTGGTTTATATGCTGCGTTTGCTGGTTGTTTAGTAGGAATGTCACGTAATATTGAAAATGCACAAAGGATAAAAGAGGGAAAAGAGCCTATTGAATATGATCCATCCAAATTTCAAGGAGCTTTTAATAAGATTTGGGAAAAGTCTAAACATGTATGGGGAAATAGTGTTAGGGTTTTAGAATTAACACAGGAAATTGATAAAAAGCTTGCTAAAAATATTATAAAGTCCGCTAAAAATTTAAGAATAACTTTATCTAATGATAATAAAGAAGAACTACAAAAATTAGAAAAATTAAATATTTTTACCACAAAACCATCAGCTGAACTTCAGGCTATATCGAGCGTGTTGTTAGGTCTTGGTGGTGTAATTATGTTTATGTCAATGGGTGATAATGAATTAATGGCAAAAACGGGAAGTACTCTCTCAGGCGTTGGGTTGTTAGGGAATAATATAGGAGTAATGACTCTTGGAAAAGAGATGAATAATCCTAAGGGATTAATAATAATGGTTGCAAGCGCTTGCAAGACTCTCGGTGAGGGTATACTAGCATATAATCCATACTCACTTTTGGGTCTTAGTTTAAAAATGGCAGGTACTTCAGGATTTTATTTAAATACTGATGAAATGGCTAAAGAAGGACAGGCAAAACAACAGGAAGAACAGGAAGCTTCTCAAGAAAAAGACTACGAAACCAGCATTAAATGAGGTTTTTTGTGAGGTTTCTTATTTGAGGCTGGATCTTTGCTTAATTCGCTCATTCTTTCAATAATATATGGCACATTGTCTGATTTTGGCTTTAGTTTTAAATATTTTTTATAATACCTTACAGCTTTTACGTTATCGCCCAGCTTGTCAAAAGATATTCCAATCCCCAGATAAGACCTAGCGTATTCAGGGTTGGCCTTTAGCAAGTCTTTAAAAACCTTTATAGACCTGGTGTAAGAATCAAGTTTCATGTACAAACTGCCAAGATTATTGTATGACTGTATAAATTTGGGATTTGTACTGATAAGTTTGTTATATTCCTGAATTGCCAGATCATATTGCCTGCTCAAATCATACGCCAGCGCAAGGTTGTAGCGTGCTTCGGTGTAATCAGGACAGATTTTTAAGGCTTTTTTAAATTCCTTTATTGCATTGGTAAATTTATGATCTATACAATAACAGCACCCTGCTTCAAAATAGAGGCTTTTATCGAATGGATTAAGTTTTTTCGCGTTATTAAAAGCACTTATAGCGCTTTTAATGCAGCCGATTTGCTTATAGGCCAGCCCAAGCCCTTTATGAGCTTCTTTGTTAGACTTATCCAGCTCTATAGCAGTTAAATACTCTTCAATTGAGTCCCAAAAATGATTTTTAATCCTTAAAGCATCAGCTTTAACAAGATGATTATATGATGGATCGTCGTATTCCGGCGTTTTCACTTTGTTAAGCAACCCTTCCAATTTGACATCAAGACAATTGTTGAAAACAATATTCATTTTTTCCCCCGAATCTGTATTTATATTTTAATTATTTTTTGAATTAAAAAAATCGACCACAGGGTTTAATTTTCCATGGTATACTTATGGGATGAAAAAATATGCCAGTGAGTATAATCTCATAGTTGCAGGCGGGGGGCTGGCTGGTGTATCAGCGGCTATAGCAGCCGCAAGAGAAGGATGTAAAGTTCTTATAATTGAAAGGTACAGTTTCCTGGGAGGCTGTGCAACAGCATCGTTAGTTACACCAATGATGAAGAATAATGATTCCGCAGGAAATCCTTTAAATACAGGGCTATATACTGAAATACTGCAAAAGATGGCACAAACCAAGAACGCTGCCACGCACCCGGACGGAAATCCGGGCTGGTTTAACCCGGAAAAAATGAAGTTTGTACTAGATGATTTATGCGCAGAAGCCGGAGTGGACATACTTTTTGATACTTTTGTTGTGGGTGCTGAAAAAAATAACGATAAAATTATTTCTATTAACTGTGTGAATAAGGCAGGATTTGAAAAATATCACGCCAGCTTTTTTATAGATGCCACAGGCGATGCCGACCTTGCAGCATCAGCGGGAGTAGCGTTTGAGGCGGATAAACATCAGGCTATGAGTCTGAGATTCATTATGGATAATGTTAATCTCTATAAATTCAGTCATTGGTTAACTGATATTGAGCCTGAAATGGCAATGTCCTCTGTGGAATATGTTGATTATGAAACAGTTTTGCTTACTACCGCACACACATCCGAAGATATTGGCTGGAAATTAAGGCCATATATTACTTTGGCTATAAGGGACGGAGTTATAAAGCCTGAAGATGCCGAATATTTCCAGGTATTTACTCTCCCGGGACAAAAAAATGCTGTTGCGTTCAATTGTCCAAGGATTTATTCTCCAACGCCTCTTAATCCGTTAGATCCCTGGGATATTTCGTATGCTTACAGGCAGGGCAGGAAACAAATTAAGAGAATAACGGAATTTTGCAGGAAATACCTTGTTGGATTCGAAGAAGCCTACATTTCTCAGGTTGCGCCGAGTCTTGGAATAAGGGATTCTCGACGGATTGAGGGAGTTTACCAGCTTACAGAAGATGATATTTTAAATAATAAAAAATTCGAACACAGCAGCGCAAAATCCAATTATCCCTTTGATGTACACGGTAAGGAAAAAGATAAAAACGAAATAACCAGAAGAAATGAAAAAGATTATTATGATATACCAATAGAAGCATTGACTCCCAAAAATATTTCAAATCTTATGGTAGTAGGGAAATGCCTATCTGCTACTTTTAAGGCTCAGTCTTCGGCCAGGATAATGCCAAATTGTATTGCAATGGGTGAATCAGCAGGTAAAGCTTTTGCTGCAAGGTTAAAATCAAGGTAATTTGTATGAATAATGTTCTTATGACCGTTATAGCTCCTCATCCTCCAATCATAATCCCTGAGGTGGGAGGAAGTGAACTTGAAAAAGTCGAAAAAACCATCAAAGGGCTTGAGGATTTGTCAAAGAGAATTGTAAAAGCAAATCCTGATACAGTGGTGATCGTAACCCCGCATGCGGTTTTTAATCCATATTATTTCAGTGTTTATTCCGAAGAAAAATTAAAGGGAAATTTCGGTAGGTTCAGGGCTCCCGGCGTTGTGCTGGAATTTGACAATGATATTGAATTTATTAAAGATCTTGAAGGTATTAATTTGATTCCACCTGGTTCCCTGTTGGACCATGGTTCCCTTGTTCCACTTTATTACCTGAATAAAGCAGGTTATAAAAGCAAGGTTGTTGTGATAAATTACACAGCGCTTGGCAAAGAAGAGCATAAAAATTTTGGGCGAAAAATTGTGCGGGCAGCAGAAACAATTGGGAAAAAAATAGTTGTTATAGCGAGCGGTGATCTTAGCCATAAAAGTGATTTGGAATTTGATAATTTGATAGTTGAAAGCATCAAACAGGGAAATTACAAGCCAATCGAGGATATAACTCTTGAGATGCGGGAAACCGCAGCCGAATGTGCGTTTAATTCCCTGATGGTGGCGTTGGGAGTTGTGGAAAGCAAACCTCAAAATAACGAAGTTTTATCTTATGAATCTCCGTTTGGGGTAGGTTATGTTGTGGGAATATTGTGACATAAGTTATAATGATTTAATGGACATTAAAAAACTAATTGAAGAATTAAATAATTATATAAACTTAAAATATAAAGATTTTAAGGGAACTTATCTTTTTGGTTCCAGAGCTAAAGGCAGTTTTAATGAAGACAGCGACGTTGATATTGTTGTGGTTTTTGATGAATTAAACAGAGATAAAGAATTTGATATATATGGAATAATAAGCGATTTGATGTATAAATATGATGCTTTTATTGATATTCACTTAATGACACCTGAAAAATTAAGACAAAATCCGTTTTTTTATGAAGAAGTTGTAGATAAAGGCATATTTTATGAAGCCGCATAAGGAAATATTCATAAAAAATTTTCTTGAAAAAGCTAATATTGCACTTTCGGATGCAAGGAAAAATATTGATAACAATAGTTTGTTAAATGCCCAGAATAGGGTATATTATACAATATTTTACTCAGTAGCAGCGCTTGGTTATTCTGAAAATTTTATAACATCTAAGCATACTCAATTAATGGGTTGGTTTAATAAAAAATTTATTCATGAAGAAAAAATTTTTGATAAAGTTCTATTTAAAATTTATGAAAAAGCCTATAGAAATAGGATGGAAAGTGATTATTCATATACAATCCATGTTGATATTAACGAAGTTATGCAAAATTTTAAAGATGCAGAATTATTTGTAAAAACTATAGAAAATTACATTAAAAATAAATCATAAATTCCTAAATTTCCCAATATACTATATAATATAGAAAAGGAGTTTTAGCTAGCTTATGACGAATAAAAAAGTTGTTGATACAATACCTATAGAAGTCCTGATAACCACTGTGGACCATGAAATCAAGGGTTACGTGCACGTTTCCAAGTATACCAACACAAATAGAGAGTTGACAGATCTTTTAAATGACAAGGAAAAGCGCTTTATTGCGGTGACAGACGCTGAAATTACCAAAAAGAACGGCGGTCCGCCTAAAAAATACGATTTCTTAAAAGTACATATTGATTATATTTTAATGGTGCATCCTGCATCACAGCTCATATACAAAGAATCCGTCAAAGTCCAGGAAGATGTTACCAGGTTCCGTGAACTTAGAAATAAATTGAACAAAGCCAAATACTAAAAAACTATTATATGAATAATTATCCAAATGATATTAAGTTTCATTTTCTTGCGATCGGCGGAATCGGCATGAGTGCGCTGGCTAAAATTCTGTTGGAATCGGGGTATGAAGTTTCAGGTTCTGACATAAGTAAAAATCACCTTACAGATTATCTTCAAAGCCTTGGCGCTGAGATTTTTATAGGCCATAACGAGGAAAACGTTGAATATTGCGATGTAGTTGTTAAAAGCTCAGCTATAAAAGATACTAATCCCGAATTAAAAATGGCGTTAAGTAAAAATAAGCCTGTGTTGCACAGGGCACAACTACTCAACGAGCTTATGATCGATAAGAATATTTCTATCGGGATTACAGGAACCCATGGAAAAACCACAACTACAGGAATGATAACTACTATTTTTCATGGGCTCGGACTTCAGCCGAGTTTTGCGATAGGAGGAGAACTTCCCCATCTCAAGACAAATGCGGCTTATGGAAAGGGTGAGTATTTTATTGCCGAACTGGATGAAAGTGATGGTACAATTCAGTATTATCATCCTGATATAAGCGTTATTACTAACCTTGAATTTGAACATCCTGACCATTATAAAGGCGGGTTTGATCAGATGATCCAGACTTTTGTAATGTATCTTAAAAACTTAGATCCCTTATCAAAGATAATAATTAATGTTGATGATGAAGGAAATAATAAACTTATAGAAAGTTTTCTCTCTTCAGGGCAGCAACACCAGGGTGAATATGAAAATTCATATAATATAAAAAGGTTTATTACCTACAGTATAAGTTCCAATGATGCTGATTATCACGCATACATAGTTGAAACAAACTCAATAACCATAGTCGATATATTTAAGAAAAAAACCTACATTGGTCAGATAAAACTGAATGTTCCTGGTCATCATAATATTTCTAATGCAATGGCGGCAATAGCTGTTGCTCTGGAATCCGGTCTGGATTTTTTCTGGATTGCTTCAGTTCTTTCCATGTTTGCAGGGATGAAAAAGCGGTTCCAAACGCTGGGAGATGCTAATGGCGCAAGAATAGTAGATGATTATGCCCATCATCCTACAGAAATAAAAGCAACGCTAAAAGCAGCAAGAAGCCTTAAACCGGGCAGAATTATTGCGGCCTTCCAGCCGCACCGCTATACACGGTTTGCCAGCTTGTGGAATGACTTTTTAAGGTGCTTGGATGAAGCTGATATTGTCTATGTTTGTGATGTTTATTCAGCCGAAGAGGACCCCATTAAGAATATTAATTCCGAAGAATTCCATAAACAGTTACAGCATAGGGCTGCCCATTACGTGAAAGGCCCGCTGGAAAATGTTGCGGAAGAAATTATAAAGGAAATGCGGGAGAATGATATTGTGCTGACGATGGGCGCAGGCACGATAACAAAACTCGGGCGTATTATATTGGATATGGTTAAAGAGTAAATTATTTTAAGAGTGCCTGGAATCTTTCTGGTGAGAGTTCACTTTCAATATGCAGGGCATCAATTCCAACATCTTTACAGGATTGTAAAACTTTCTTTTCTTCTATTTTCTGTTCTTTATTAAAATGAATGCCCATTTTGTATTCTGTTTGTACACAGGTTCTAACGATACCTCTGGAAATGCCATCATTTATGCCTTTCATAAAAAAATCTTTAAACGGTATGGGCTCTTTGATTGGATCTTCTGGTTTGCGTTTTATTAGCAAGCCATTAAAATCCTCTTGTCTTATAAAAATCGCGCCTTTGAATGAAGGTTGGTAAGGTGCTCTTGATAAACCGGTTACTGCTGGAATTGTCATAAATTATATCCTCACTTTTTTAACTAACGTTATATTTGTATAAAACTCCTGAAAAAAAATTGTGACAGATAAATTTAAAAATTTTTAATTAACAAAATAAAATTTCAAATCCACCATCTGTTGTTTGCCGCCTGTGTATTTTTAATGTATATATGATTATTATGGCTATGAATACAATAACAAGACTCGAAAATTACTCCTTAAAGGAACATACAACCCTGAAAATCGGTGGAAACGCCGAGGAAGTGTATGTCCCTAACAAGGCGGAAGAAGTTTGTGAAATAAAAGGGAAAATTACTATAGTAGGCAAAGGCTCAAACCTGCTCGTATCCTCGCAGGGAGTGAAAGGCAAGGTTATACTTACAGGAAACCTTGTAAGTCACGAATTCCTTGACAAAACACGGCTAAAAGTCGAAAGCGGCCTTAAATCATGCAGTGTTGCAAAATTAGCCCTTGAAAAAAGCCTTACAGGGCTGGAATTCCTTATTGGCATCCCCGGCTCAATTGGCGGCGCAATTACAATGAATTCCTCAGCCCATGGCCAGGCAATTGAGCATGTTATAGAATCAGCAGAAGTCATGGATCTCCATACTTATGAGGTCCGCACCATGAGCAAGGCGGACTTAAAACTCAGCTACAGGAATTCTTTTATTGAGAAAAACCGGCATTTTATACTCAGCGCAATTTTTAACCTTAAAAAAGGTGATCACCAGGCTATTTCAGACAAAATGGAATGGCATCTTGATTATAGAAAAAAATGTCATCCACCATTGACTGAACCCAATGCCGGCAGTACTTTCAGGAACCCTGAGCAAGGTGTTTTTGTTGGGCAATTGCTTGAGCAATTAGGCGCAAAAGGATGGAAAGAGGGCGGAGCGGTTATTTCTGACAAGCACTGTAACTTTATGATAAACAAAGGTAATGCAACTTCTCTTGACATTTCGCGGCTGATGTACAAAATGCACTCATCGGTAAAAAAAGAGTATGGTTATGATTTAATTGCTGAGATCAGGTACGTAGGCGAGCCCACTCCAGAAGAAGAGGAAATATGGTCACAGTTTATTGTGCATTAACCTCTTAAGTATCTTTTTTATCAAGGTCAGTTGTCATTAAATAATGAAAATTATCTAAAAATTCCTGATAAGATAATGTAATTGGCTTTGAAGTGTCATTAGGGTCTAATAAAGTAATAGTATTATTTTTAGAATCTATCGAATTAACGGTATAAGCATGAGTGTCCAAAATGTTTTTATTTGTCTGGCCAGATCCAAACGATACCTTGCCAGAACCAGGCTCATTATAATAACTACTTGCATAAATAACTAAATTTCCTTGTTTTTGTTGTTTTTCTAAATCAGCAAATATTTTTTCATGTTCCTTACCTAATTCTGATGAAAAGGAATCATCTGCAGCATAACTCTTACTAGGGGAAGTTCCCGTCAAGGCATGAATCATTTTATACGCAAATCCGCCATTTATACTATCATTTCCAAATAAACTTTTAATTTTATTTAAAATATTACTGTTATCTTTAAGTTTTCTTGTTGCAATTTCAAATAATTTTGCATCAGGGTCGCCTGCTGATAAATGTTTATTTTTGTCAGACAAGAATTCTTCTTCGGAAACAGTAACTTTTTCTTTTCCGTCAAAAGTTACAACATAGTTACCGTCTTTATCCTTTGATATAGAATTTTTAATTTTTTCAACTCCGGCTTTAGCTTGTGCTGTAGCTTTAAGCCCGGTTAAGAGCCAACAATCGTCAGTTCTTCCCTGCTGGAAATCCCCTATTTCCCCATCTATACTTTGAAATCTTTCTTTTTCTCTTTTTTGCCAATCGTATGCTTTACCAGTTATGTGGAAAGAATTTTTATTATTATCTTCATAAAAATCAAAAGACTTGTAAACCGCTTCAATTGAAGGCACTTTATTTCCTGTACGCTTTCCATATTTTTCCAGCCAGTAATTTTTAAATTCATTGGAATTATTCATATATTTGGTGTCTTGTCCTAATGATTTAAATACTGCTTCCTGATAAGCAGACAAGATTTCTTCTTTTGAATGCTTTTTCTTTCCATAATCTTCAATAAAAACACTTTCAGTATCTACGGAATTCTTAGTTCTATCAATAAATTTTTTCATGTAATCCGTATCTTGAAGTTTTGAAAACGGAATTATTATTACTTCGCTCATATCCTTCCCAATAATAAAATTGTCCCTCTTATGAATATAAAAACAATTATTTGTAAAAAATTGCTTATTCTTTTAAAAAATATTCGATAATGTATAATATGTTACAAGGAGGAGATATGGTAACAATTCATCGTTCATTAAAAATCGGTGTTCTCTGCGGGGGGATGTCGAGTGAGAGAGAAGTTTCATTAAGATCAGGAAAAAATTGTTTTGAGGCGTTAAAAAGGCTTGGGTATGAAAACGCCTGCCTTATAGATGTTGATAAAAATATAGTAAAAAACCTTACAGATAAGGGAATTGAACTGGCGTTCATTGCAATGCATGGCAAATACGGGGAGGATGGCTGTATTCAGGGCCTGCTGGAAATACTCGGCATCCCCTACACTGGCTGTGGTGTAAAGGCCAGTGCTGTATGCATGGATAAGGAGTTTACTAAAAGAATAGTAGCAAGCCAGGGCATACCTGTAATTCCTTCTGTGGAAACCGTAACCGAATATCCTGTTATGGTAAAGCCTGTGTGCGAAGGCTCAAGTATCGGCATGTCTAAAGTAAACAACAGTACTGAACTTGATAAAGCAATACAGGAAGCCCACAAATACGGCACAGGCGTAATAATTGAGAAATTCCTTGAAGGGCAGTCAATTACTGTAGGAGTTTTGGACATCAACGGTAAAACAATCGCTACACCGATACTGGAATTAAGGGTGAAAAGCGGCTGGTATGACTATGAGGCCAAATATACCAAAGGCATGACAGAATTCATACTCCCGGCGGAACTTGACGCTGAGCTGACAAAAAAAATTCAAGCCCTTGCGGTTAAAGCCCATCAAGCCGTGGAAGCAAGGGGAATGAGCCGAGTGGACTTTATTGTAAGCGAAAATAAACCTTATCTTCTTGAAATAAACACGATTCCCGGAATGACAGACTTAAGCGACCTGCCGGCGCAGGCCAAGGAAATGAGTATTGAGTATGATGAGCTGGTGGAAATTATCTTAAAAAGTGCTGTTAATTAAGGCCTTCCGGCATAACCTATTCTCAACAGTTCCGCCAGGTCTTTTCCATAGTTACCAGATCCTCCCTGCTTAAGTCATGCACGTTTGTTTTACCTGTTGTCTGGGTTGCATGCTTCATTTCCAGCACGGCTGCCTTAAGAAAGTTCGTCAAATTTATCGCGGCTTCATCTATATTTAGTTTGTCCTGGTATTTTCCGTTATACAGGGCAATTTGAACTGGTACAGTTTCAGGAACTGCTTTAACTATTTGTGTCTGCAATGCAGTCATTACGGCCACTGTACCTATATATACCGCATCAGCCCCAATAGCCAGAGCCCTTAGGAACTCAGCGGGTGTCCTTAATCCTCCTGCAATAATTAGGCTGTACTTGTCCTTGAGTTTTTTATCTTCAAGCAAGTTTACTGCTCTGGCAAGAGCAAACAGGGTAGGAAATCCCACACCATCCTGATTTGTTACATAAGCCGAGGCGGTGCCGCCTTCTGAACCGTCAATCGTAATAAAATCAGCGTTAGTTCTGGATATTACCTCTAATTCCTTTTCAATAAAATGTGAGCCGGCTATTTTGATGCCCACAGGGACATCGTATTCCGACTTTAACCTGTTTATGAGGTTAATAATGTCCTGTGTGGAATTTATCCCGGGCATTCTGGCGTGTATAACAGCTGCCTCCCCTTCAGGGATGTTCCAGATTTCTCTTTGGTAGTCTGTTACCTCGTTAGCTTTTATAGCGTCATGTACTGCGCCTCCGTATGCTCCCTGCCCAAGCTGGACTTCGATGGCATCAAGCTGGCTTAACTGTTCAGGATCAGTAAGCCATCCTCCCCGGTTATATTGGCCTATGAGGTATTTTGCAGCTTTTCTTTCGCTTTCCACAACTGTGGATTCGCCTGTGTTTGTTGATGTTCCTGCCATTGCTGCGCCTTTTGCCAGTGCAATTTTCATATTTTCATTTAAGGAGCCGCCATTGGACATAGCAGTAATCATAATCGGGATATCGAGTTTAAGTGGTTTTTTCGCTTTTTTACCGATTACCGTTGTCGTATCAATTTTTTCAAAATCAGGTGCTGGCAGTTCGAACAGTTGCCTTGGATTGAGCAGGATTTTTCCCCAGGGTGAAAGGTAGTTCGGGCTGCCCAGAGGTCTTCTTAATGCCGTTCCGAATTGTGCCCTTATATCGTTTTCCAGTATTGCCTGAACTGTGAGCTTTTTCGCCACTGGAATCAACAGGGCAAGGTTATCATCATATTGTTTTGTCATTAATTCTTTAACTGCATCATCAACTACAGGATTCAACGCTCCCGTAAGAAATTTCCAGGTTAACGGCGTCATAATTATTCCTCCTATATTTTTCTGGTTCTTCTTTCCTGGCCGAGTGATACCCTTTTAATAGGTAATTTGGAGCGCCTCCACTCCTGGAAGCCTTCCTGATACACTTCAACATTGTTATAGCCTATATCTTCCAGTTTTTTTGCTGCATCGGTTCCCATTTCCTCGTCTTCACCATAGATAACAATGTCTTTTTCTTCTGTAGTGTACCTGTTTTTAAATCCATCTTCCAGGTGTTCAAGAGGAATGTCTTCAGCTCCCTGAATATGTCCGAATTCATACTCATACGGGTTTCTTACGTCTATGAGCGTTATATGGTGGATTCGATCTTTTAATTCGTCAGTAGATATAACTTTCATTTCTCCCTCCTTATTCGCCTGGCAGCATTGGTTTGTGGCAACATTTAGGTGCGCACTCTTCAATTTCTTTATCTGATAGCGTTCTGTCAGTGCAATCAGTGCATACAAATTTTTCTGTATCTTTACGGTATTTAATTTTATGTCCGTGGCAGCTTATTTCCTGATCTATTTCACTGCCGCAATCTTCGCAAACAAATCTAACCATTTTCCTTTCTCCTTTCTTACTAATAAACGTAAAGTTTAAGACCATTTTAAAAAATAAAAATCCCCCTCTCGGGGGCGAAGTCTTTTGGACTTACTTTAATATATACCTACAGCAGTAAATTGTGGGAGTCTAGAGGAAGGGAGGAGGTTTATTAGGATTGGGAGAATCGAGACGTTTTAGTTATGAAACTTTTTTAAAATGAAAATTCTTTGCCTGCAGCGAGAGTAAATCTATCATTTTTAGCATCTCATCAGGTTTTATCTTTTCATTATCGAATTTACAGGTTTGAACACTTGCGTATTGCTTTACCAGAGCCCTGTCTATTTTATCTTTTGCTCCGATGTAGCAACCCATAATTCTTACCTTTACTTCCTTTTGTTTACCTTACATTTGCCTTACATATATATAAAAACGATTTAAGAATGATATATTCAAATATATACTCTTTTTTTACAAAAGTTTACAATGCTTGTTTTTAGGGGAAGGCGGGCGCCTCGCCCGCCTTCCCCTAAAAAGGTTTTAAACATAAAAAAAGACCGAGCATCGCTCGGTTTGATAGCTGGATCGTGTCTGGGTAAGAGTCGAATATATGCGTGTTTGATATTATAAAACCATTTATGTAAAAATTTAGAAATTCCCTTACTGGCTTATCTGCTGTTATAATTTTCTTACGTCAGACCAGCTAGCCATGGTGGGCAACATGCGTTTGTTTCTTAGAAAACTTGGAAGAGCCTTTAGAAATGTCCTTGTATTCCTGTTTATATTAGGGTTGCTTTTTGTTGGTTTTGTTTTTCACCAAACAATATGGGAATACCTCGTAAATGGCCAGTCATATACCCAAGTTTATCTTGGTGATAAAGCATATAAGAAGGATGATTACCAGACAGCAATAAATCATTATCAACGAGCTCTGCAGCTTTACCCGGAACATATAAAAGCAAGATACAACCTTGCAAATATATATGTGGTTTATGAAGATTTTTCCGGCGCAGCAGAACAGTACCGGACTGTGTTGAAGTATGACCCGAATTATTATAACGCAGGGATAAGCCTGGGGATTATTTTATCTGAAGAATTTCAGGATTATGACCAGGCTATACAGGAATACGTAAAAGCTATAAGAACTAAAGCCCCTGTCATAAATATTCCTTTTATTTATGACAACAGGCAGCAGATTAAAAAAGCAAAATCAATAGCCTATTACAATATGGGGCTTGCATTTCGCGATAAATCCATGCTCTATGCTTCTGATTCAAGAGAATATAGAGAGCTTCTATTAAAAGCAGCGGAATGTTATGAAAAATCCCTGGAACTTGATGTTTATAATTATGATGCTCAGTATAATCTGGCGCTTACCGCCCATATTTTAGGGCTTTATACAGAAGCGCTTACTGGGTATTGCAGAGCAATGGTTATTGCCCCGCTTAATTATGAAGCCCACTTTAACCTTGCAATCCTGTTAAAACAAAAAAGCTATTATAAAGAAGCATATGAGGAATTCAAAGACGTAGGTTCATTGATTGTGTATGAAGGTGATACAGTACATGCTGCATATCTTTACTCTATGCTAAATGAAGTAAGTCAAATGGTGATTGCAGAAAATGGTTATGAACCCGAAAAGCTGGTTAAGAAAATTGATAATGAAATAGAAGCAAATGTCACAAGACCGGATGACGATATAACGATTAATGAGCTGGAAGCTGCCATTAAAAAACGGATTAAAACAGCGAGTATTTGTAAGAATTACCTTGAAGGGATTTAATCTTCTTTTTTTAAAATAAGTTTATAACCTAAGACTTCGGCTATTTCCATAAACTCGGTTAATTTTATAGTTTTCCTGTCTAATTTTTTGTATAAATTAGAAACACTATCAGTTTTATTAAAACGTTCATTTATACGCTTTTTTAAAACAGTTAAACTCATCCCTTCCATAGAAGAAATATATTTTAACTGATTCTTAGCATTGTTTTTTTCTATTTCAATTTCTCTTTTAACCATAATAAAATTATACTTTTATATTTAAATTTAAAATATATTATTGATTATTAGGACTTTTAAGTATATTATAGGAGCATAAAGTCCTAACAAAAGAAGAAAATTTAAAATGGAACTAAAAGAAAAAATTGACGATATCCATTATGAATCATTCCAAAGAGTCTTACAGCTAAAAATCATGCTAAAATGCCTAGAAATTGCCTGTTGTTACAATGATGAGCTGACGACAAAGGAAATAATGTTATTCACGGAAGTTTTAAACCAAAAAACAGATGAAATAGAAAGTATTATTGATAAGTTGAGTATTGTCTAAAATACAATGATGGGCTTTAGCCCACGCGGCAATTAATGATTAATCGTGTAGGGGCAGACCCGTATGTCTGCCCCCTACCATAATTTATTCAATATGACACATCCTATACCCCTGTAAAGAAAGCACAATCTGAATAAGCGCACTAATGCCAATTATTGCGCCTATTATTTTAAAAATGACAGGTTCCCCGACTGGAGCATACATAGACGCCATTCCCATCATTACCGCACCTAAAATGATTATGGAATAAGTCAATGTGTATACAGAATTTAGAATAGAATTCTTCATCGCATAAACTCCTTTTGTTTTTATTAAATTATAAAAGTTTTTTGTAAATTATAAATTAGCCAAAAGTGTTAAAACACCGGTCGGAAAACCGCTATACCAAAGTGAACAACCATAAGGAATAACGCAAAAGAAACTGCGCTGAAAAATACAGTTAACTCCACTTCCTTCTTTTCCAGCGAAAATGCGCTGCTACGCAGTTCTTTGTAGATCTTCCTGAAATCGTTTTTTGACTGCGCCCTGAAATATTTTCCGCCTGTCTGGTTTGCTATTTCAATAAGGGTTCCTTCATCCAGCGCAGCAAGGAATCCTCCCCTGACAAAAGCTCCCTCTCGGCTGCCTATACCTATTGTAAATATTTTAACGTCTTCACTTTTAGCTATTTTGGCCGCATCCAGAGGAAGTATGCCCTGGTTGCTTTCTCCGTCCGTGAGCAGGATTATAACAAGTTTATTATTTTCTGTTTTGCCTACTGACAAAGTGTTTACCGCAGCGTCAATGGCAGAGCCAATTGCGGTTCCAGGATACAGGTCTTTCAAGTCTAGGCCGCTCAGTGAAGATAGTAGCTTTTCTCTATCTTCACTCGGGCTTACAGCAACGTATGAGCTGCCATAAAAATATTCAAGCCCTATTTTTATACTATTTGGCACTTTTTTTATGAATTCAACGGCGGTATCCCTTGCAACCGTTAACCTATCAGGTTTCATGTCCGTTGCTTCCATGCTTATGGAAGTGTCAAAAACCAGCATAAGCCTGACCGGATTAACCATTACTTCTATTGTTGCATGCGGCCTTGCAATGGCAAACACCCCTGTGATGACTGCCAGAGTAAATAAAACCATAAATAGTTTCTTTTTGTAATCAGTTTTTCCTTCAAGGGCTCTTTCGAGGAGCTCGATTCTGCTGAATTTCGCTGCCTTGATATGGTTTATCCTGTTTAAATACTTTTCATAGTAGTAAAATACAGGGATTATTAACAGTAAAATTAAAGCCCAGGGGTATTCGAAGCCGAAGCTGTACAATGTTGCCTCCTATAATTTATCAAGACCTCAGCAATATCGGAATTAGTATAAATTTTAACAGGATTCAGTCTTAAAATGGAAAAAATTTCATTTGTTTTTTTGTTTTCCTCATCTACCAGCTCCCGATATTTTTCTGCAATTTTTCGGTCAGACGCATTAATCACAAGAGCCTTCCCTGTCTCCGGGTCATAAAGGTTTATATAGCCGATATCGGGTAGGTTTTCCTCAACCGGATCAATAATTCTGACAGCTATGGCATCGTTTTTAAGAACCATTTCACCAAAGGGTTTTTGCCAGGACTGGTCATTAAAAATGAAATCAGAAATGAAAAATAAGGTCTTTTTCTTTCCTGTAATCTTTACCAGCTTTGAAAAATTAAATTCATTTGTACGTTTTTGCGCTGGTTTATAATCAAGCAGTTTTGTAACAATTCTATAAATCTGCTTAATCCCCTTTTCTGGCGGTATAATATCCTCAATTCCTTGATTAAAGAGGATTGCGCCTGTTTTATCCCCTTTTTTGTATGCAAGATAGCCCATTAGCGCAGCGAAATTAATCATGACATCTTTTTTAGTGGTAAATTTTGATCCAAACTCCATAGACTGGCTTACATCAAGAATAAGCCATATTGTATGGTCCCGTTCTTCCTCATAAACCCTAACATGCGGGCGACCAAGCCTAGCTGTTGCGTTCCAGTCGATGTTTCTAACATCGTCATTAATTGTATATTCCCTGATTTCCTTAAAATCCAGCCCGTTCCCATGGAAAATAGACTTATAATCGCCCTGCAATCGGCTCTCTACTTTTTTGACCGTGGTTAAGCTGACCTTTCGGAGTATTTTTTCCGCAAGAGCAAAGGATTCTTCTATTTTTTGCTTGTTATATTTAGCACTCACCATCGTCACATGGAGAGGAATATTTTAGACTATATGCAAACATAATAGCAACACCTAAAAATAATATAACTCCTATAATTTCATATAATGTCATATTAAATTTCCTCCTTTCTATTAATCCTTTACCTCATCCGGATACGGCGTCTGCACCTCAGAGATGATTTTATCGATAATCATATCCTGAGTTACATCCTGCGCCAGCCCCTCGTAACTCAATATTATCCTGTGCCGCAGGCATTCCTTAGCTACAGACTTGATATCTTCAACACTCACGTAGTTCCTGGAATTCATAAACGCCAGTGCCTTGGCTGCCTGGGTTATTGAGAGCGAACCCCTCGGACTAGAACCATACTGGATATGTGGGGATGGTTTTCTGGTATTGGCAACGATTTCCACTACATAGTGAATAAGCTTGGGATCAACGTAAACGTTATTCACTTCCGCCCGATAATTTAAAATATCTTCACGGCTGAGCAAAACACTGACTTCCGGCACGTTACCGTTAACCATTCGCTCGACTATTGCTGTTTCTTCCTTTTCATCAGGATAATCTACAACCACTTTGAACATAAACCTGTCAAGCTGGGCTTCAGGCAGGTTATACGTGCCTTCGGTTTCAATAGGGTTCTGCGTAGCCAGTACAAGAAATGGTTCTGTTAATTTGTAACTTTCTGTGCCGATAGTTACCTGTTTTTCCTGCATAGCTTCAAGCAGTGCGCTCTGAACTTTAGCGGGCGCGCGGTTGATCTCATCAGCCAGGATTAAATTTGCGAATATCGGACCGAATGATGTGGAAAAATCGCACTGGTTCTGGTTAAAAATCCTTGTCCCGGTTAAATCCGCAGGTAATAGGTCTGGAGTAAACTGAATTCTTTTGAAATCAGCATTTATTATTTTTGCAACAGTTTTAAGAGTAAGGGTTTTGGCGAGCCCGGGTGCACCTTCGAGCAGTATATGCCCTCCTGCCAGCATAGCAACAAGCACCTTCTCGACCATATTGTTCTGGCCAACGATTACTTTTCTTATCTCATATAGTATGTCGTTAAATTTATTCATCTATTACCATATTAAACTATATTCTGTTCAATTTATAAAATATCAACCAAATCTATGAAAAATTTTATCACATATTAAGTTTCAATAAATTCTCCCGATTGTAAAGACAGGAAGAGTACATCGGGTGCTCGTGTTTTTATCGAGGAAAACTTAATGCTTAGAGAAAATATAACTCAGGAAATATCTGTGTTTACAGGGACAGATATTAATCAATTACTTGACCTTGCCCAAAAATCACACGAAAAATACCTGTTAAGAGCAAACCGCAAAGACCTTGACGCCGCACTTTTATATTACCTTGAGGCAATTAAAATAAATCCAGCAATAGCTGAAGTTTACTATAAATTGGCAAGCCTATTATGGGAAAAAGGTGAAATAGACCTGCATTCCGCTATAAAACAATGCAAAAAAGCGGTTGAGCTGGCTCCCAATTCTTCCATGGCACGCCTGTATTTAGGCTACTTTTTAAAAGCTGCAGGAAGATACCCGGAAGCCGAAACAGTTTTTAAGGAATCCATTGATCTGGCAAAGTTTAAATCCTCAAAACCACGCCTTGCATTAGCCAGTACAATACTGGAAAGGCTAAATAGAACCGAATTCAATGCTTCTAGCTTTATGGAAGCTATTTATTTCTTTGGTTCAGGTATTTCAATGTCCATTTATGACTATGATGTCATTAAAATGTTATATAAAACTACTGTTGAAAAAACTTCTGTGTGGGGCTACAAAATCAGCGCAGATATTCAAAAACACTTGCACAATTATAAAAAAACCGTTGAAATATACGAAAAGGCAGCTCTTGCAACAGAAAGAAAAGACCTGTTTTATTCCAAAATAGGCGATCTTTATAAAGAACTGCAAAACCCTCACCGTGCTGCTGATTACTACCGACAGGCGCTCAGGGACTGTCCTGATAATATTTCCATGTGGATAAAACTCGCAGAAATACTGCAAAGTCACGACAAACAAAACATAGACGAAATCATTGAATGCTACAACAACATTACCCGGCTTGAACCAATGAACTCACGGATTTTATACGAAATAGGCCATTTGTATTTAAGGAGTGAAAACAAGTTTAACGCAGTAACAGCATTTAAAAGAGCAATTGAAATCGAACCTAATAACGCTTTTTATCATAACAGCCTGGCTTACGCTCTTGTACAGCTTCAGGATTATGATGGCGCAATTAATGAATACATGATCGCAATAAGAATAAACCCCGACGCTGAATGGACATCCATTGTCGCACAAGCATTGGGTGCTATTTACCACCAGGTTAAAGATAACCTTGATGCCGCAATAATTGCATACCAGACCTCAATCCTCCTCGATAAAAAAAATGTTGATGCTTTAGTTGCATTAGGTGAAGCCTATCAGGATAAAAATGATCCTGATAATGCCATAAGCTGTTTTTGTAATGCGATACAGCTCAACGCTAATTCATCAAGAATATACAGTAACCTCGGATTGTTATTATGGGAAAAGGGATGCACCGATGAGGCTATAGTTGCTTATCAGAAAGCAATCTCCATTAATCCAAAAAGTGAAATAGGATTTAACAATCTGGGTGTTGCATATCTTGATGGTAAAGCTAATCCGGTGGAAGCGTTAAAAATGTTTAACCTTGCCGTGAAGCTTAATCCTAACTATGCGCTTGCTTATTATAACGTGGGCCGCACGCATAAAATGCTTCATAATAAAGCGGAGGCAGCAAAATATTTCCAGATGGCAATTGATATAAACAAATTTACCCAGGAACTTGACGAAGCGGAAGTGGAAGACACATTGTTGGGAATGTTTTCAGTTGATTAAAGCGGTGCGGTTTTATTCAAGCTGTCAATTGCTTTGCTCATTAAATTTTTGCTTTTCTCATGATGAGGATATATAGATAGCGCTTTTTCAAAATATTCGATTGCCTGGGTAAATTCATTTGCTGTATAAAGCTTTGCCCCTTCATTATACAGTGTTTTGGCCTCATTTAGTTGTTTCACGGCTATAGTAAGTTTTTTTGTGGCCTCAGGATGATCTTGTACTAATTTAAGCACTTCTTTGAGTTCTTCAATGGCATATTCGTATTCTTTGTTTTCCAAAAACTTTATTGCTGAATCCCAATAATTTTCAACTATAATTTTTAGCTGTAATTCTTCCGGTGTTGGTTCTGGTGGTGCTGGAGGCGCTGCAATAGGTTCTGGAGTTGGGGGAGGTGGTACAGGTGCTGTAGGTTCTGTAGGTGCGGTATCCTCACTTTTGGCTTTAGCCCTATTAGCTTTCCTTGCGTCTATTTCTTCTATTGCAGCCTGAGCTTCTGTAAGATCAGGGTTAAGCGCTAATGCTTTTTTGAAATTTTCTTTAGCTATTGAGTAATCACGTTGTTTTACGCCTACTTTCCCAAGAAGTAAATATGCCTCCTCGTTTTGTCTGTTATAACTGATAACTTTAACTACGTGTGTTTCAGCCAATTCATACATTTCAGCTTCATAAGCAGCAAAACTTAAATTATAGTTGTAAGTTTCGCTTTTAGGTTCCAGTCTAACGGCATGTTTAAAGTTCGAGACTGCTTCTTTATAATTTTTTAAAGCGCAATATGCAATTCCTGCGTAATTAAAGTGTTCAGGCTCTCCGGAATTAATCCAGACAGCTTTTTTATAGGCTTTAGCTGCCTTCTCAAATTCACCTTTGCTATAAAATGCCTGGCCTAAGTTGATATAAAGGTCAGCATCTCTTGAGTTTAACACTGCCCCTTTATTAAAATTCTCTATAGCCAAATCGTAGTTTTCGATTCCCATATAAGCAACACCGATATTGAAATAATAGTCAAAAACCTCACCATTTATTTCAATAGCTTTTTTGAAATTTTCTATACAGGACTCTAATTGACCTTCTTCGTACTCAATAACGCCCTGATTATAATAAAATTCAGAGGAATTATTATCTTCCACAAACACCTCAGAAACCAAAAATATATCTTTATTATATTAAACATAAATTAGAAACGCAAGATATATCAGACAAAAATTGATATTTCGTATAATTTTATTAAAAATGCCACAGCATACTTGAACCTGGGTCTAGGTAATTAACAACTATAAGCGTCATTGCGAGGCGTTAAGGCTTGAATGTAAGGGACAAAGTAGTTCCGAAGCAATCTTCCAAGTTGGAATCTAAACTAAAATCGCCCAAAGCCGTCATTCTTTTTAGCGACGCTGGTAAATATCTTTCAACTCGGCTTCATATGAAGCCTCGCACAGGGTATGCACCGCGCACCACAACTGTCACCTGAATATTAAGCTTCGTAGGTTAGATATTTCTATCGATTTTTAAAATAAATTAGTATTTTAGTATTTTCCAAACGATGTTAGATAATTGCCTGGCAAGGCATTTACGAGCGTG
>Ga0209417_1002818_pt1 | contig 25197 bp, 23 predicted proteins | sample RifGroF2_FD_184002 | JGI IMG/M metagenome (GOLD analysis project Ga0209417, IMG submission 184002) | Groundwater microbial communities from Rifle, Colorado, USA - Groundwater F2 (SPAdes) (version 2) | ecosystem: Environmental > Aquatic > Deep subsurface > Groundwater | place: Rifle, Colorado... | reverse complement strand
CAATAGGAACAACGGACGATAGAATAACTGATGAATTTATTATTAGAGATGGAAAAAAAATAAATGGAACTAATAGAAAATTTAATATTGACATAAAAGATATAGAAAAATATAGTAATATAGAAATCGATTTTAGTAAATTTGAGAATAATTTTGAAACAATAATATGTGATAGGTGGGGATTAGTAATATGGGAAAAAAGATTAAATGAAGTTAAAAAATATATTGATAAATATAATAAACGTCCTTCACAACACGATAAAAATCAAGAAATAAAAAAAATAGGTTGTTGGATTAGTCATCAACAAGAAAATTATAAAAATAAAAAATATATTATGAAAAATAATAAAATAAGAAATAAATGGAAAAACTTTGTGGTAGAATACAAAAAATATTTTATGACAAATGAAAAAATATGGAAAAAAACATTAAATGAAGTTAAAAAATATATTGATAAAAATAACAAACGTCCTTCATCAACAAGTAAAGAACAAAATATAAAAAAATTAGGTATATGGATAAGTCATCAACAAATAAATTATAAAAAGAAAAGTGAAATAATGGAAAATAAAGAAATACGAAATAAATGGAAAAAATTTATTGAATACCACAAAGAATATTTTATGACAAATGAAGAAGCATGGAAGAATACATTAAATGAAGTTAAAAAGTACATTGATAAATATAATAAACGCCCTTCAGCAGGAAATAAAGAACAAAATATAAAAAAATTAGGTTGTTGGATAACTAATCAATTAAAAAATTATAAAAATAAAAATGATATTATGAAAAATAAAGAAATAAGAAAGAAATGGGAAAAATTTGTAGAAGAATATGGAAAATATTTTATGACAAATGAAGAAGCATGGGAAAATACATTAACAGAAGTTAAAAAATATATTGATAAATATAATAAACGCCCATCAAGAAATGATAAAAAACAAAATATAAAAAAATTAGGTCAATGGATATCTCATCAACAAACAAATTATAAAAATAAAAGTCAAATAATGGGGAACAAAAAAATAAGAACGAAATGGAAAAAATTTGTTGAAGAATATAAAAATTATTTAAATTGAAATACAAATATTTAAAAACAATATAAATTTATATGGGACACATCAATTAATTAGAAAGAAACAAAAAAGATATTGACGAAAATATTATTGGTATGGAAGATAATCTATATTATTATATCTAAAAATCGGAAATTAGAAAAACCAATAAAAAAATATTAAACATAAACAAAAATCAAAGCTTAAATTAATAATATTATTTTATTTATTGAATGTGATATTCAAATTTGTAATTTTTCTTAAAATAGTAGTATTTACTTTTAAAGAAATCATATCAATATTTTCTAGACATATTGGGCATGTATTATTTCTTTGTATCCATTCTTCTAAAAAAATTTTATCAAAAGTATGTTTACACATCGTTTCAACAGGCATTCTCATTAATTCATGTGATATTGGGCACAATAAATCATTTATATTTTTAAGTGATAATAATTTTTGTTTACTTTCTTCTGTCAATTCATGTTGGATATTATTAATTTTTGGATTAATTGATAATGTATTAAATGATGAATCATAATTATATGAAGACCTAAAGAATATTGTAGAGAAAATAAAGAAATAAAACTTCATTCACATTAAACGATGTGACATAATCAAATTTTTACATTCTTTTTATTCATTTAACGTTCTAATATAATTAATCGGCGTTTTAAATGTAAAAAGGTGTAAAATTAAATCGAAACCTAAATTATTTATTTCATTTAATAATCTTATATTTTCATTTGTCAAATCATTAATTTTATTTTTTAATTGTTTAATTTTTTTATTTTTTTGTAAATATAATTCTAATACATGATTATTTGATTTCATTTTTTGACATTTAGAATGTTTTTCTTCAATAAATATAAAAATAATTTCAATAAACATTGTTATATAATTATCATTAAATATATTTAGAACATTATTTTTTTTTTGTTACGTCACAATAATATTCCACGGCATCATCGGTATTTTCAATATCATCGCTTGGAAAATCTACATTATATTCCTCTTTATCATTATCAAAATGTAATGACTTAATTATTTTTGTTTGTAAATTATTTTTTTTATTAAATAATACGTAATTATTAAATTTATTTAATATTATACTCAAAATATCATTTTCATTTAAATATTTATTTTTATAACTCTTTTTGATAGATTTTATTATATCGTTATTATTTATGAAATTAAATTTATGACTATTTGTCATAACATTCATAATTATATATTCCTTTTTCTTACAATTACAAAAGTGTTTTTTATGTTGAGTTATGTTTTCCATTATAAAATTTATAATATAAGTTTTATTATTTTATTCTATTTAAATTTCAATTTTTTTTAATGTTTATTAAATAAATTTATAAAATATTATGAATAAAATAAATTTTTATAAATATATATAGATGTATTTGGAATTTTGATAGTTTCTTCACAATATTTTCAAGATAAATTTATGTTGTTTTATAAAAATTTTTAATGTGCAAAATTTTATTTAGTTTATCGATGGTAAAATAAATTATTAAATTTATAATTAATATATTTTAAATTTAATAATAATTTTAGAATTTTAATATTTTCATCACAATATAATATTTTTTTAAATATTGGAATTTCAATAATTTTTGTATTTATAATTGTGGTATTTTCATCACAATATAAATTTTCCAAATTATACAATTTTGGAATTTTAATAATTTGTGTATATCTACAATCTAATTTTTTTAATGTTTTAATATTTGGAATTTTTATTAAATTTATACATTCGTAACAAAATAATTTTTCTAAACAATTTAATGTTTCAGGAATTTTTATTAAATTCTTACAATTATTACAATTTAAATCTTCTAAACAATCTAATATTTCTGGAAGTTTAATAATATTTGTTGCTTCGCAATTTATTTTTTTTAATGTTTTTATATTTGGTATTTTTATTAAATTTTTACAAAAATGACAATCTAATTCTTCCAAACAATCTAATGTTTCAGGGATTTCACTAATTTTTGTATTCCCACAATTTAATTTTTTTAATGTTTTTATATTTGGTATTTTTATTAAATTATCACAGCAATAACAATTTAATTCTTCCAAACAATTTAATGTTTCTGGAATTTCACTGGTATTTGTATTTCCACATGATAATTTTTTTAATGTTTTTATATTTGGTATATTTATTAAATTTTTACATTCACAACAATTTAATTCTTCTAAATAATATAATTCTTTAGGTATTTCATTAAAATTTGTTCCATTACAATTTAATTTTTTCAATATTTTAATATTTGGTATTTTTATTAAGTTTATGCATCTCGAACAATCTAATTCTTCCAAACAATCTAATGATTCTGGAATTTCACTAATTTTTGTTAAATAACAATCTAATTTTTTTAGCGTTTTAATACTTGGAATTTTTATTAAATTTTTACATTCACGACAATATAATTCTTTCAAACAACATAATGTTTCTGGTATTTCGTTAATTTTTGTATATTGGCAATTTAATTTTTTTAATGTTATAATATTTCCAATTTTAATTAAATTTGTACAGCATTCACAATTTAATTCTTCCAAATAATTTAATTCTTCCGGTATTTCTCTAATATTTGTGTATTCACAATTTAATTTTTTTAATGTCTTTATATTTGGTAGTTTTATTAAATTTTTACAAAAAATACAATTTAATTTTTCCAAACAATTTAATGTTTCTGAAATTTCATTAATTCGTGTATGAGAACAATCTAATATTTTTAAAGTTTTAATCTCAGGAATTTTTATTAAATTTGTAGAACAACAATTTAATTCTTCTAAATAACTTAACGTTTCCGGAATTTCATTAATGTGTGTACATATACAAACTAATTTTTTTAATGTTTTAATTTCAGGAATTTTTATTAAATTTATGCAATAAGAACAATTTAATTCTTCTAAATAATTTAATGTTTCTGGGATTTCATTAATATTTGTATTGTTACAATGTAAATTTTTTAATGTTTTAATATTTGGTATTTTTACTAAATTTTCACAATGAGAACAATATAATTCCTCCAAACAATCTAATGTTTCTGGGATTTCACTAATATTTGTATTGTTACAATATAAATATAAAATCGATTTACAAAAATTTAAATTACTTATATAATTATTATTATTAAAATTTAAATATTTAATATTATTTAAATTTTTTAAATTAAATATTTTTCCATTTGAAATAATTTCATTAGTATTTATATTTAATCTAATTATTTTATCAAATTCAAAATACAAATTCCATTTCTTACAGACTTTTTTTATATTTTTTAAATTCTTAAATATAATAGGTTGGAAATAATACACATTTAGTTCATAATATATTATGTTGAATAATTTTGTAAAATCCATTTATTTTAAATTATATTTATATTTAATTTTAATTTCAATTTTTTTGAGTTATCATATGGTGATGAAATTTGAAAATATTTAATTTTTACAATATATTAAAAAAATTAAATGTGTGTAAATTGGATACCACAACATTAATTTTTATATTTACCCAATAATACATAAAAAGTGTATTAAAAATTATTGTGTATCAATGATTTAATGTTTTCATATTTAAATATTCAATTAGATAAAATTTATATTTTTTACATTTGTGGCAATACAATTCTTTTAAACAATTTAATGTTATAGAATAAAAAAATAAATAATTTAATTTAAAATAAATAAATTAAGTATATTCGTTTCTAATAATATTTAAAATTTTATTATGGATATTAGAGTAATTTTTCATTAATATTTAGTATTTTTATTAAATTTTGATGCAATGTGTAATTTAATTTTTATAAATAACATAATTTTTGGATATTTTCATTAATAATTTATTCAATTTTTTCATGCGTTGCACGAAAAAATGAAATGAAATTAAAGTTATTTTTATACATCAAGAATAAAAATTAATTTTTTCAAATAATTCAATATTTCTAAAAATTCACTAATATTTGTATAATTACAAATTAATTTTTTTAATGTTTTGTTATTTTATGTCGTCGCTTCGCAACAACATAAAATATCCTCAATAACTTAATTTTATCACTCGCGACAAAATTAAGTTGTTTCGTTATTTTATAGTGTAGTGTAACGACACTATAAAATAACTCAATAATTAAAATATGTCTTGCGAAGCAAGACATATTTTAGTTGTTTCAATTTTTGGGATTTTTATTAAAATTCAATCTGCGATAATTTAATTCTTCCAAACAATTTAATATTTCTTTTGGAATTTCATTAATTTTTACGTTATTCCAAAATAATTTTCTTAATGTTTTTATATTTGGTAGTTTTGTTAAATTTCCACAAAAAGAACAATTTAATTCTTCCAAACAATCCAACGTTTTTGGGATTTCACTAATATTTGTATGTCCACAATTTAATATTTTTAATGTTTTAATTTCTGGAATTTTTATTAAATTTTTACATAAATGACAATTTAATTCTTCCAAACAATTTAACGTTTCTGGAATTTCACTAATATTTGTATGATAACAAATTAATTTTTTTAATGTTTTTACATTTGGTATTTTTTTTAAATTTTCACATCCGGAACAATCTAATTCTTCCAAACAACACAACGTTTCGGGAATTTCATTAATATATGTATAAAAACAATTTAATTTTTTTAATGTTTTAATATTTGGTATTTTTTTTAATTTTATACATCCGGAGCAATCTAATTCTTCCAAACAAACTAATGTTTCTGAGATTTCTTTAATTTTTGTAATACCACATTTTAATATTTTTAATGTTTCAATATTTGGAAGTTTTGTTAAATTTTTACAAGAAAAACAATTTAATTCTTCTAAATAATCAAAATCTTCGGGAATTTCATTTATATTTGTATATTCACAATGCAAATATATAAGTGATTTGCAACAATTTAAATCACTTATATAATTATTTTTATTAAAATTTAAATATTTAATATTATTTAAATTTTTCAAACTAAATATTTTTCCATTTGAAATAATTTCATTAGTATTTATATTTAATCTAATTATTTTATCAAATTCAAAATATAAATTCCATTTTTTGCAAACTTTTTTTATATTTTTTAAATTTTTAAATATATTCGGTTGTAAATAATAAACATTTAATTCATAATATATTATATCAAATAATTGTTCAAAATCCATTTATTTTAAATTATATTTATATTTAATTTGAATTTCAATTTTTTTAAATTGTCACTGACTGAATTTTAAACTATTTTTTAAAATATATTAAAGAAATATTAATTAGTTGAAAAAGAATAAAAATTAATAGTTCTTTAATATACACAAAATTTTATTTAATGGCTTCCTAACGGAAATATAAATTATTGTGATTATAATAAATATATGTTAAATTTAATAATAGTTTCGAAATATTAATATTTTTATCGCAATATAATTCTTCCAAATTATACAATTTCAAAATTTCACTAATATTTGTATCCATACAATATATTTTTCTTAATGCTTTAATATTTGGTATTTTCTTTAAATTGTGACACCCATTACATATTAATTCTTCTAAATAAACTAATGTTTTTGAAATTTCACTGATATCTGTAGCACAACAAGATAATTTTTTTAATGCTTTGATATTTGGTATTTTTTTTAAATTGTAACATCCGTTACAATATAATTCTTCCAGATAATTTAATGTTTCTGGAATTTCACTAATATTCGTGCAACAACAATTTAATTTTTTCAATGTTTTAATATTTTGTATTTTTGCTAAATTATAACAATTTGCACAATATAATTCTTCCAAACAATGCAATGTTTCTAAGATTTCACTAATATTTATAAATTCACAATTTATTTTTTTTAATGTTTTTATTTCAGGGATTTTTATTAAATTTATACATTTATTACAATTTAATTCTTCCAAACATTGCAATGTTTCTGGGATTTTACTAATATATGTTTCATAACAACTTAATATTTTTAATGTTTCAATTTCTGGAATTTTTGTTAAATTTTTACATTTATAACAATATAATTCTTCCAAACAATTTAATGTTTCTGGGATTTCTTTAATCTTTGTTTCATAACAACTTAATATTTTTAATGTTCCAATTTCTGGAATTTTTGTTAAATTTTTACATTTATCACAATATAATTCTTCCAAACAATTTAATGTTTCTGGTATTTCTTTAATCTTTGTTTCTTCACAATTTAATTTTTTTAATGTTTTAATTTCAGGAATTTTTCTTAAATTTTTACATAAAGAACAATATAATTCTTCCAAACAATATAATGTTTCTGGAATTTCACTTATATTTATTACAATGCAACTTAATTTTTTTAATATTTTAATTTCAGGAATTTTTATTAAATTTTCACAATTATTACAATATAATTTTTCCAAAAAATTTAATGTTTCTGGGATTTCATTAATATTTGTATTTGCACAATCTAATTTTTTTAATATTTTTATTTCAGGAATTTTTATTAAATTTTTACAATCATTACAATATAATTCTTCCAAACAATCTAATGTTTCGGGAATTTCACTTATATGTATACCCTTACAATTTAATATTTTTAATGTTTTAATTTCAGGAATTTTTATTAAATTAAAACACCATGAACAATCTAATTCTTTTAAACAATTTAATGTTTCTGGGATTTCACTAATTTTTGTATATCTACAATCTAATTTTTTTAATGTTTTAATTTCTGGAATTTTTATTAAATTTACACAATTCCAACAATTTAATTTTTCCAAACAATTTAATGTTTCTGGAATTTCACTAATATATGTTCTGCTACAATTTAATTTTTTTAATGTTTTAATTTCAGGATAAATTTTTGTATTCACAAAAATTTCAGTCCTAATATTTATTAAATTTTTACAATTGTAACAATTTAATTCTTCCAAAAAATTTAATGTTTCTGGGATTTCATTTATATTTGTATTTTCACATTGTAAATATAAAAGTGATCCACAATAATTTAAATCACTTATATAATTATTTTTATTAAAATTTAAATATTTAATATTATTTAAATTTTTCAAACTAAATATTTTCCCATTTGAAATAATTTCATCAGTATTTATATTTAATCTAATTATTTTATCAAAATCCCAATATATATTCCATTTTTTACAAACTTTTTTAATGTTTCTTAAATTCTTAAATATATTTGGTTGTAAATAATAAACATTCAATTCATAATATATTATATCAAATAATTGTTCAAAATCCATTTATTTTAAATTATATTTATATTTGATTTAGATTTCAATTTTTTTTGAGTTATGATGCAATAATATAAAAAATTATTTAATTTTCATCAAATTGTTACAATAAATATTTATTTTTAATATTTTTTAAAAGTTATTATAAATAAAAAATTTAATTTAAAATATCGTTAATTTTTTTTAAATCATTTATATCATTATCATATTTTGTATCGTATTTACATTTTCGTAATAATTTTTAATATTGTTAATTAATGTTATTTTTTCTATATCATTATTTATTTTATTAATTTGTTTATCTAATTTTTTAATTTTATTATTCAAAATTAAATTAAAATCCCGATCATTAATTATTTCTAATAATTTTTTATTTTTGTTTTCTAATTTAATTATTTTTTTGTTCCCTTTTAAATATATTTTCAATATTAATTTTTTGAAATTATAAATTTTTCTCGTCACATAATACAAATATAGTTCGGTGATTTTATATAAAAATATTATTTCTATAAATTAGGATTGTATATATATTTGTGTTATTGTTTTTTTAATTTACAAATAAAATTAAAAGATATAGAAAAAACAATTTAAAATAAAAGCAAAAAATAAAAAAAATTTACATATTATTTATTATTAAATTAAATTTAGTTATAATGGTATATTCAAATTTAAAAAAAATTAAAAATCAAAATGTCTGTATATTCCTTTTTATGAATTAACATGCAAAAAACTACAAATGTAGGTTGTGTTCCGCCTATTGCGAAGCGAAATTCCAATGATGCGAGTGCGAGTGGAACAGGGTATATGTATCAAATCTTGTTCGCTTGTATTCTTGTATTATCTTGTATTTTATTAAAAAAACAATGTTTCTTTGAATATATAGAACAAGAAAATTATGAAGATGTTGCCATTATAAATACTAAAGAAATAATTCAATTTCAATTAAAATATCAATCTTCCCCTTTATCAATAAATGATTTTATGAAAACAACTATTAGAACATTAGCATATAAAAAATCACCGCAAACTTATTTTGTGGTTTATAATAAAACAGGAAAGTCCTTTTCAATTTTAGAAAAAAAATTTTTCGATCACGATTTTATGAGAAAATTTTTATTGTTAAAATTAAATTTTCCCAAATTAAAAAATCTGCGCATAAATATGAGTAAAAATGATTTAAATAAATTATATTCGAATAATTATAGAGGAATGAAAAATAAACCAAAAAATTTAATGGATTGTAAATTATCAAAAAAATATTTACAAATGTTTCATTTTCGTACCGGTTTATCAATGGATGAAGCGGAAAAAGAAATTAATGATTTATTATATAAAAAATATAATAATTTTATTAAAGAAAATAAAAATCAAGAAGAAATACGACGTGAATTATTATTTGGTAAATTAAAAAAAATAATAGAACATGCTGTTGTTAATGGTAAACGTATATCTATAAAAGGTATAGAAAAAAGATTTACAAAATTAATTAAAAATGTACGTGAAAATTTAGAATTACCATTAACACAAAAAGATAATGAAATTAAACAAAAAGATAATGAAATTAAAAAGGTTAAATTAGAAAAAGATAATGAAATTAAACAAAAAGATAATGAAATTAAACAAAAAGATAATGAAATTAAACAAAAAGATAATGAAATTAAAAAGGTTAAATTAGAAAAAGATAATGAAATTAAACAAAAAGATAATGAAATAGAAAAATTAAAAAAACAACTTAGAAAATTAAAAAAATAATTTTTATTTATTTTGATCCATGTATTTTTATAAAAAAATATTGTTAAAATTAAATTTGCCCAAAATAAATAATTTATGTATAAATACGAGTAAACATGATTTAAATAAATTATATTCGAATAATTATAGAGGAATGAAAAATAAACCAAAAAATTTAATAGATTGTAAATTATCAAAAAAATATTTACAAATGTTCCATTTTCGTACCGGTTTATCAATGGATGAAGCGGAAAAAGAAATTAATGATTTATTATATAAAAAATATAATAATTTTATTAATCACCTCTTAAAAATTAATTTTTATTTCCATTATAAAATCTTTTTATTATTGTTCGAAATTTTCATTTTATATAATCATCATCAATATCAATACCAATATATTTTTTATTTTTTATTTCTTTCACAATATTTTTTCGTTATATTTTTCAATATTTCGCGCACATTTGTTTTACTTAATTCATTATCACTTAATTCATTATCACTTAATTCACTATCACTTAATTCATTATCACTTAATTCATTATTATAAAATTCATCGTCATCATTATTTTCTGATTCTTCTAATTTTTCTTCGCATTTCTTTTTTTTCATTTTTTCAATAAATATTTCTTTTGCTTTTCTTTCCCTATTAAATTGAAAGGGATGTTTTCTTATCACAAATCTTTCGTCATCAATATTTTTTTGATTTATATTTTTTGTATTAATTATTTCTAAAAGTTCTTTGTAATTTTTATAATCTTCTCCTAAATATGATGCCAATTTAAATAATTTTTCATATAAAATATTATTTTCATTTTTTTCATTTAAAAGATAATAATCAAATTCATCATTTAATTTATCATCATTAAAATTTATTTTTTGTTTATAATTAATCATTTTTAATATTTTTAATGGATATATTGAATATAAAATCATATCCCTTAATAATATAAAATTATTTTGTTGTGATTTTCCCGAAAGGATTTGTATTATATCATAAACATATGAAGACACATTATTTATATAATTGTTTTTTAAAATAATTCCATTTTCTTCCATTTTTGGACATACACAATTTATATTTATAAATATTGGATTATAAAGTTTATTTAATTTTATAGAAAATAATTTTGGGATTATTTTAAATGTTTTATTATAAATTTCTGATGAAAAAATCCATTTAAAAAACCTAAATAAAATTTTATTTTCTATTCTTGTGGAAGCGTATACAATTATTATTTTAAATAAAAATAATAAATTGCATAATGACACACCACAATAATTCAAGATCGCTTCAATTGCATTATTCAATAATTTTGAATTATCTAAATATATTATCCAATGTATTAACGAAAATACAAATAAATGGTATTTGACTTCGGATTTATTTAATTTCTCATTACCAATATCCATTATTGTTTTTATCATATTTATTATTCTATGATCAAAATAATCATTATAATTTATTATCTTTTCTTTATAAGTGTAATAAATATATTCAATTGATTTTAATAATTCAAAAAATACGGTATCATATTTTTCTTGTTCTTTTGCGAGTGTATTTGGATAAACATATTGTTTATTTGTTAAATTTCTAAATTCTGTAAATTTAGAAATACATTCACAACAAATATTATCAAATTTAGTTTCTAATGTATTAAAAATATTGTCATATAAACCAGACTTAAATTTAATAATGTGATTAAATAAACCATCCCAATCACCTTTAATATAATTATGGATTTTACAATTTTCATATATTGATAAAATTTTTTTATTATTTTCTTCAGTATATGTTTCATCAATTTCATTTTCATCATCATTTATTTCTTCGGTATTGTCGTCATTAATATCATTATTTTCAATATAATGTAATTTATTATATTTTAATTTTTTAAATTTTTTTATATATCTAATTAATTTTTTATCAATATTAACATTTGCATTTTTTAAAATTGTCATAAATTCTTTTTTAATAATTCCATTTATTTTTGTTGTTAATTTATTTTTAATTATACTATCGACAAAATATTTATGACTTGAAAATTTAAAAATGTTACAATTTATTTTTGATTTGGCACGTTCAAACATATCATGTAAATCCTCATTGTCATCATCAAATTTATTGACGACAACTATTAAATTTAAATAATGCCCTTTTTTAATTTCCGAATCAACTAAATTTTTTATTTTATTAAAATTATCTAACTCGCATTTAGATTCAAATGTATTTTTGGCATCAGTTATAAAAATTATCAAATCTGCTATTTGTATATTTTTTTCTATTAATTTAAAAAAGGTATCGGAATTGTCATCTGCATCGTTCAAACCAGGAAAATCGATTATATTTAATGTTTCCGTGTCTAGATATAAAGGTAAATCTTCATCATTCATTTGTATTATATCCATATTATCATTAAATTTTTTTTCATTTCTTTTATTAATTGTTTCCTCATGTTTATCTTTTAATTTTTCGGAGATATTATATAAATTATCAATTAAACCTTTTTTTGAAAATTTATATAATAATGGTTGTAATGTTTCTCTTTGTAATGACACATTTGATATAAAACTTCCCGCAAATGAGTTGATAAAAGAAGATTTTCCCGATGATATGACTCCTGTTAAAAATATTGTTGGTATTTTATTATCATCCATTTTAATATTTAAATTAGTAAAATTATTATTCTTTTTAAAATTCAATTTTTTTTTTTTTTGAATATAAATTTTATATAAAAAAATTATTCATCAACATCATCACCATCATTAAATATTTTTCTTAATATTTTCATCTTTGACATAATATTTAACTCAAATGATATACCATTAGGAAATTTATCCATTATTGCTGGAACTCCAAAAATTTCGCTACGAAAAAAATTTTTTTCGCCTGGTATATCATATATTCTATTATCATTTATCTTAGCATATACACACATTTTTTTCAAATGCTCTGCCTCGAACATTGATTTTAAAGAATTTTCTGTTATTATCATTTCATTATTACATTTATCACATTTTTTAGTTATATTATTATTTAACACATATATATATTTAATTGGTGGTTTAGAATTTTTACATTTTGGATTATTACAACACAATGTGTAATTGCAAATGCCAGAAAAATAATTTTTTTTATTGATAATTTTATTATCAACAATAATCTCTGACGTTAAATCAACGCCAATTTCATCGTATTTTTTTATTATTTTTTCGTACATTTTATATTCATACGAATTTTTATTAAATACAAATAATTCCGTTTTATATTTTTTTTCTTTTTGAACACCATACCTATTACAAATTATACAACATCCGTCCATTACATTAGAATCTAAAGTTCTAAAATATCCGCATCCATTACATATTTCAACATATAATTTCGGTTGATTATCCATATCAATATTTTCTAATGTATTAATTACTAATATTTTTTTAATATTTTTTAATAATTTTTCTTTTGGTTTTGTAAAATTTATATTTAAATTAATACATACATTTTTTAATTGTTTCATTGATAAATTATCATATTTATTTAAAAATAAAATTATATTTTCCATAATTTCATTTTTAGTTCCTGATTTTTTTAATTTCATTGCATTACATATTTCAATTAATTCTTTTTTATTATATTTTATTAATAACTTGTAGATACTATTATTTAAAATATTATTTTTACACCATTTTTTTTTATATTCATTCATGTTCATTGTTCCAACAGATTTATTACATTCCTCACAAACTGGTTGTAAATTTGATATATCTTGACTTCCACCATCTTTTTCACTAATAATATGTCCGCATTCAAAATGTTTTGAATCAATTTTACATTCACAAACATAACATTTTCCTATTCCTTTTTTCTCTCCTATACGATAATTCCATACATTATTTTTAATTTTTTTAGGAATATTTTTTTTATTATTTGTTATTTTTATGTTACTATATGTAGATTTTTTTTGTGTTTCTTTTATATTTTTTATTTTTGTTTTTTTTGAAAAATTAAATATTTTCGAATTATTATTATCATTATCATTAGTATCATCACTAGTATCATTACTAATATCATCACTAGTATCATTACTAATATCATCACTAGTATCATTACTAATATCATCACTAGTATCATCACTAGTGTCATCACTAGTGTCGTTATTATTGTTATCACTGATGTTATTAATAAGTTTGCCGGAAACATTTTTTTTCAATAATAAATTTATTTTTTCTATTTTCAATTTATATAATCGTTCATTAGGTTTCATATTTTTAATAAATTTTATATCTATATATTTATTAAGTTTTTTAGTTATTTCACGACTATTTAGATTATTATATTTATCAAAATATGCATATAACCTGTCCAAAATTTCTCGTTTGGTTCCTGTTCCTATTTTTGATATTTTAAATTTACTACATATAATGGACAATTTTGTTTTATTCAATCTTAAAAATTTCCTAATAAATTTTTCTTTCCCTTTATTCATGTGTTTTTCTTATCCAGTTTTATTAATATAATATATTTACATTATATTGATAATTCAATTTTTTATAAAACAAAAATTTTATTTATTTTTATTAACCAAATATTTAGAAGAAATGGATAATCTTCAATTCAGTAAAAATTATATTTATATAAATATGAAATTATAAAAATATTAGATTATTTGGAAGAATCAAATTGTATTATATGAATTTAATAAAATTTTATACAAATATTGATATAACTTAAATAATATACAAAATCTTATTATTTGTTTGCCTTTGCGGAAGACAAATAATAAGATTTTGTATATTATTTAGTGAATATTAAAAAATTAAATTGTAGAAATACAAATATAAGTAATCTATAAATCAACATATTGTTTCAGAATAATTAAATTATGATTTTTGGAAGATTGTAAATAAAACTAAATCAAAAGTCATTATATTGTTAATTGAACATCCTATAAAAATAATTAATTATATTTATCTAAATTTTTTAACACTTTACTAATTGTAATTTTTTTATTTGGTATTAAACTTATAACTTGTTTGTTCACGGCTGTTATTATTTTTTTAATATGTATTTTTTTAAATCCTATATTTTTCAATTCTTTTATTGTCCAAATGATAGATTGACCTCCATCATCGTCTTGTTTTTTTAATTTCATTTTTTCTGTCAATGTAAATTGTTTGCATATAACGTAAAAAGGTCCGGGCAACAATTTACTAGGTTTCCAATTTTTATTTAATGAAATACCATAACTTATTAAAAAAATTTTTATATTTTTTTTTGGTGGTGTTATTTTTTTTTTTAACTCTGAATTAATTTTTTTAATATCGATTTTTTCGGTAGAAAGTAATTTTTTTGTACCTTTGTATATATTAATTGTTCCTTCATTTTTAACATATTCATATATTTTTTTTAATATATTGAGAACATCAGTATCCATTATATATTTGAATAATATAAAATTAATAAAAAAATTGAAATATATATTATATAATATATTAAATAAACTATGAATTAATATGAGACATTTAACAAAATTTTATAGTTCGTGGAAAAATAATTTAAGAAAAGAATTAGAACATTTATATAATAGTAAATTTAAAGAAAATGAAAAAAATAAAAAAACTAAAGAAATAATTGAGAATTATATAATCACAAATAAAAAAAATAGATTTATTGACATAAAACCGATTATTTATTTGTATGAAACATATTATGATTCATATTATGAAAAAATTAAATTCAAAATATGCGATATTAAAATTAATTTTAATTTTTATAAAGATATAGAAAAACTAAAATTAAGAGATGAAATAAAATTTAAAATGACATTAAAATCATATATTTCAAATATTAAAAATATGGAAGAAATTTTTGGCGAAAATGAAAAAAAAATTATTACTAGTATTGAATTTGAATCAACATTAAAAAAATATTATGAAATTAAAAAAAAATTTACGGATTTTTTCAATAAAAAAATAAATAAAAATAATAGAAAACACGACGCAATAATAACATTAGAATTAAATGGAAATTATTCCGAAATTGCGTGTGAATTTAACGAATATCATCATAAAAGGGAATATGATAAATATAGAGAAGATATGACAAAATTAATAGCTGATGATTTATTGTGTTGCAAAGAATACAATTCAAAAAATATTTTATATTTTATGAAAAAATTAAATGAAATTATATTTTATCAAATATGTTTATTATCGGATAATCATATACTGGTAGCTAAATTTTTATTAAATAATGAATGTGAACAAAATAATGTTAATTATGAAAAAATTTCATTAATGGTTGATTGTTTGGAAAAAAAAAAATTTAATTTTGATGAAATAAAATTTTTATACCAAATAGATTCACTTGAACAGGAAAATTTTAAAAATTTATTATTAAAAAATAATATATTAACTAAAAAAAATGATAAAATAAAAGTAAAATATGAAAAAGATGATGATGGAATTTATTATTTAACTTTTGATGAATTTAAAAAATTTTCCAGAATCATAATAAAAAAAGAAATTAGTCCGTGTTCCAATGAAATACTTGACATTTGGCAAAATGGTATATGCGCTTTAATGGAAGCATCTAAAAAAGTGATTTCTTATGGAAAGAAAAATAAAATAAATACTCCTGAAGCTATATTTAATTGTTCTTTTGAATTTATTGAACCATTAATAAAATCACAATAATTAATTTAATATTTTATCTAATTAAATATAAGATTTAAATCAGTAATTTTTTTCAAAATATTATCATCAACAGCTAATGAATTCACATCAATTGTTTTGCGACATAATGGGCATGTATTATTTATTTGCATCCATTCTTCCAGAAAAATTTTATCAAATGTGTGATCACATGTAGTTTTTATTGGTGAAAACATCAATCCATGTGATATTGGACATATTAAATCATTAATATTTCCAAGTAATAATATTTTTTGTTTACTTTCTTCTGACAATTCACGTTGCATATTAATATTTTCTGTAGTGATTGCTAATCTATTAAATGACGAATCAATATCATCTATTTCATCAAAATTAATATCTTCGTGATGAATTTCTGGAACTGAAAATCTAATAAATTCCATGTTCACTGATGAAACTCCATATATATAATATCCCCCATTGGAACGTCTCGCAAAATGTTTTGTACTATGTGATGGAAAATTCCTAATATATCCATTCACATGTGTTCCATTATTTCTTGTATAACCATGAACATGTACATTAGTACGTGTTGTTGAAATTGTGTTCTTGGAAGGCAATGACCTCGTATATCCCTTCACGTAAGTTCCATTACTTTTTGTATAACCAGAAACACGACAACGAGTGGTTCTTCCCATTTATTTAGTATTATGGATAAACTTAATTTACTAAAAAATATATCAGATATTTAAATTTTCAATTTTTTAATATCTTCAAAAATAAATTTAATAATAAAAAAATCAAAATTTAAATATATTGGTAATACTTTTAATAAATATGACATTTATTTTAATACAATTTTATTTATATAAAATAAAAGAGAAATTAATAATATCAAATTACCTTCAATAAACAACTCAATATGATTGCCGATTATATTTAATTAAGAATGGAAATTTTATTTTTGACGTTAATATAATTTTTTAGATTACCTAATATAATATAAATGTTAAAAATATCATCGGTATTTTTTTTATCCAATTCACCCATTTTTTTAATATTTCTTACACATTTGTAATTTTTTTATTTATTATTATTAACTAAATATTTAGGAGATAGGGAGAACATTTAATTTAGTGAGAAAAAAAGTAATTTAAAAAGGAAAAAAAAATTTCATAAATGTAATATTTAAATTCAAAAAAAATATTCATTTTAAATATTTTATGAATGGCGAATTAAACAAAAATAAAACTAAAAAATTAAATAGAGAAATTTATAATAAAAAATTAATTTAAATATATTTGAGAAAATTATTCGTAGCAATTATTATATCTTTGATTCAATTTTTCTATTTTTTTAAAAACATCGCCAATAGTTACTATTTTTCCAGGAATTAAACTAATAATTTTACTATCGATTGCATATATTATATCTTTGATATATTTTTTTTTAAATCCAAAATTCTCTAAATCACTAATTTTCCAAATAATTGTTTGCCCACCATCTTCTTTATTTTTTTTAATTGATAATTTTGGAGTTAATGTTAATTTTTGACAAATTACAGAAAATGGACCAGGTGATAATTTTGTTGCTTTCCAATTTTTTTTTAAAGAGATCCTATAACTAATTAAAAATATTTTTGTCTCTTTTTTGGGTTGAATTTTGTTTTTTTTAAAATCTTTAGATAAATCTTTTAATGTTATTGCATCTGATGACAAAATTTTTTTTCCATTTTTATATATACTGATATTTCCTTCTTTTTCTGCAAATTTGTCTATTTTTTTGAGAAGATTATATATTTCATTATTCATAAAATAATATTAGAAAAAAAAATTGATATTTTAATAATATGTATATATAGTTTATATTAAATAAATGGAGATGTTTCATAAATGGAATAATATGGCATTAACTAATGATATCCAAAATAATAAAAAAAATGAAAAACTAATTTTATTCGAATGGATAAAAAAAAATGGAAAAAAAAGACTCAATGATGTCGAACCGATATCACATTATTTTAATAAATATTATAAAAATTATATTGTTGAAAAAAAAATAAAAATATGTGATTACACATTAAAATATAATTATTTTAAAAATTTGAAAAATATATATATGAGGGATGAAATTAAATTTAAATTAGTACTTTCTTCTTTATTTGATTTAAATAAAAAATTTTTTGAAGATATAAAAGTAAAAATTAGATATGAATTTGAAGGTATTTCAGAATATTATAAAAATTCTGTTATTTCATTATGTAGTTTTTTATGCGAAATATATAAAACATGTGATAAAAATTACAATAAAAAAATGAATTTAAATGATGGAAAATATAGGTATCATGATTGTTTAATTAAAATATATACCGATTGTAATGAAACTATGGAAATTGCTTGCGAATTTAATGAAAAATCACATACGCGTGAATATGACAATTATAGAAAAAAAAGCATGAAATTACCATTAATAAAAATAGAACCATGCCAAAAATATGATGAGGAAACTATAAATATATATATTAAAAAATTAATAGATGACATTATATTAGAATCGGCGCATTTAAATGCGGATAAAACATTGTATGCGAAATATTTATTATCTAATAGGAGTAAAATATTATATGATGATATATCTTTATTAATAAATTGCATAGATGCTAATAAATTTATATTTGATGATATTATAAATTTATGTAAAATACCCGTTAGGAATCAAAATAAATTAAAAGATTTTTTATTAGAAAATAATATTTTAAAACAAAAAAATAAAGGAAAAATTTATTATAGTAAAGACGAAGATGATAATTATTTTTTAGATAAAAATAATTTTTATGATTTTTTATTAATTGGTTACAAAAGAAAAATAAATACGAATTTTTATGATTTACTAAAAATTTATAACAATGGAACACAAGCGTTAATTGATGCATCCGATAAAATAAATTATATTATAAATGAAAATAGAATTAAACTGGAAAATGTAATTATTTTTATCGAAGAGATTTTGGAAAAACCAATAAAAAAATTATTAAATATGATTTTAAAAATTAAAGCTTAAATTAATAATATTATTTTATTTATTGTATGTAAGATTCAAGTTTTTAATTTTTCTTAAAATAGTAGTATTTACTTTTAAAGAACTCATATCAATATTTTCTCGACATATTGGGCATGTATTATTTCTTTGTATCCATTCCTCTAAAAAAATTTTATCAAAAGTATGACCACACTTTGTTTCAACAGGCATGCTCATTAATTCTTGTGATATTGTGCACAATAAATCATTTATATTTTCAAGTGATGCTAATTTTTGTTTACTTTCTTTTGTCAATTCACGTTGGATATTATTAATTTCCGGATTAATTGGTAATGTATTAAATGTTTCTAATTCTACATTTAATATATCAAGATATATTAGAAATGGCGAAACATATGTTCCATCTCGCAAATGTCTTATAATATATGAAGAGGAATTATAATACGGCGATGGTTTATAATAAGGTGTTCTTAGATAATTATTGTAAGAAATATATTGGCGCATAGGTTCTATAGTACGAATTGAATTTTTTGAGCGTATTGTTTTTGTGTGTTTTTTTGTATGAAACGAATTATTTCTTGTATAACATGGCATATGACAATGTCTTGTCCGTGTCATTCTTATTAGGTTTGATGATGAAATATATGGTTCAAATATTTAAAATTTCAATTTTTAAAATTTGTGTATTATTTAATATGAAAAAATTTTGCATTCGTAAAATTTATTCTTTTATTTTTAATTGAAATGGACATATATTGTAAATTAATTGTATAATAAAAATTGAAATTTTAAATATTTGGAAAATCTATAATACTTCACAATAAATATATAGTAAATAGAAAATTCATACAATATGTCGTCTCCAATTGTTTATAGTGATTCTACAAAAACATTTTCAATAGGTGATTTATACGAATATACTAGTCAACTAAAAACAATACGTATGGGTGATGGAACCATAGTAAAATTGATGGATGAAATCCATCCCTTAGATAAATTATGTATAGAGGCTCACAAAAATCCCGAGTTAATGTCCAAATATAGACGTCGCAGGAATGAATATTTTTGTTTAAATGAAAAACCTAATATTAATGAATTAAAATGTGGTTATTAACTTAATATATACAAATAATAGGATTTACATGATATTAAATTAAATATTTTTGTTTCGTTTTATAAGAATTGTTACTTATACAACATAAAATATAAATTTAATTAGTTTTTCTATATTAATAAAACAATTTTAATTTTTCTTCACAATATTTTTAATATTAATAATATACTTCATCAATATAATAAACCGATTCAAAAATAATAATTTTGGATATTATTTGAAAATATAAATTAAAATATATATTAATGTTTTTACATTAAATTAAATTTTATTTTTAAAGGATTAAAGTTTTCATATGCCATATAAAAATCTTTAGGAAATGGATTTAAAACTATATAATTATTTTTATCATAATCAAAATTATTATATTTTAACATAATATCCTTTGCGCTCCAAAGATTATATTTAAATTTCATATAATTAAAAACACATATTAGTGTACATTCATTATTTTTTAATAATTTGTCATTGAATCGTTGTGCTTGAAATAATATATCGCCATTATATTTAAAATTATTCAAAAAATTATAAAATTTTTCGAATCCACAATTAATAATACCCGCATATAAAACTTCATATAAATTTGTAGCAATTTTGTTTATTTTGTTATTAATTTCAAATAAATTTATCCTTTTACACGTACGTTCATAAATCGGATCAATATAATATTTAATTTTATCACGATAATATACTGTTTCTTTTCCATTACAATAAGTATCGGAACAATTCCAAATCTCACGAAGTTTTATTATAAATTTATTTTTACATCCTTCTTTACACCAATCGTGATATGAATTTATTTGTATTTTTTTTGGATAATATATATAACCAACATGTATATCTTCGTAACCTCTTTCTCTCAATAATATTTTAAAATCAAGTATTGTTTCTCTATAAAAATCTTTTATATGATAATAATTAGGTATATGTTTATATTTTATGGGTGGTGAATCCTCAATATATGTTTCTACCGAATAATCAAAATCCGAATTGCTGGATTTTATTGGTGAAATATTGTCATCTTCTATTGGAAAATCAAAATCCGAATTGCTGGATTTTATTGGTGAAATATTGTCATCTTCTATTGGAGAATCAAAATCCGAATTGCTGGATTTTATTGGTGAAATATTGTCATCTTCTATTGGAGAATCAAAATCCGAATTACCGGATTTTATTGATGAATTATCGTCATATTCTATCGGAGAATCAAAATCAGAATTATCGGATTTTATTGATGAATTATCGTCATATTCTATTGGAGAATTAAAGTCATCGGATTTTATTGAATTGCCCGTAATATTATTTTTTCTTGCCCTATTTAATAATTTATCAATCCATTGAATTGACACATTTTTATATTTTAAATCAAAAAACTTCCATTTATTTGTAAAATCGCATTTATCAATAAAATCACGATCTGGTTTATTTACATTTACATATTTTTTCCAATAATTATATCTTTCGAAAGGTGTAGTAAATCTGTAATAATTATAATCCCCAGATTTTTTTTCAATTGAAAAATCTTCGTTATTCAAATTTTTACTTTTTGCATGTTTAATAGATTTATCATATTTTAAAGTTTTAATGGTTTTTATTCCGTTAATAAATTTTGTCATATAATATTCTTTGTATAATGGATTTTCGGGAGGAAGAATTTTTAAACATTCGTTTATATCATCATATGATGGATATAATGAAATTAATTTTTCATATATATTATTTGCCACAATACTAAATACTAATTCCATTTAATTATAATAAAATATATAATAATAATTTAAATTTTCAATTTTTTTAAACGATTTTATCTCATAAAAAAATAAAATTTATTGTTTCAAAGTATAAAATATTTATGTTGATTATATTAATTTGATAAATTTTTTTGCTTAGTTAGATATTTAAATTTTCAATTTAATTTATTAAATACTATTTTTAACACTAAATATTTTTATTTACATATATTTGGATCGGGAACATTATATATTTTTGCATCACCAAAATATTTTGCTCTACATGCGTGTACAACATCATCAGGTAATGGTTTTTTAATAATTTCTTCAAATGTTTCACCACTTACTAATCTTATAATAAAGTTTAAAGAATACATACCACATTCTGAATTTTTATGTTGGAAACGTGTTTTATTATGATCAGCGACAACGTGTTTAACCTTATTTTTTGATAAACAATAACGAACAATTCTACGAATTAATTTGCATATATGATCTTCTGGACGAATACCATATGAATCTGAAAAATAAATTAAATTTTTTTCTGTATCAAAATACAATGCGACCCAATGTGATCCTTCTTTGTCATGTGGATCTAAATTAAAGATGATTCCAAATCTATTTTTTCCATTTTTTTTATATTCATCTAAATCTAAATTTTTTAATCCATATTGTGGTAAATCATCAAAATCAATTGGTACTGCTCTCAAAAATTTAAAATCTTTATATTTATATTCATATTGTTCCATTACATTATCAATATGTATAGTATTTAACCATTCAAATTTTGATTGAAATCCTCCTGTAACCCGCCATGTGTTCTTCATTAATTCTTCTAATTCATCCTCTTTCAAATGTCTAATAAATTCTTGTTTAATCCAACATTTTTGTGATTTACATTCAGGAAATCTTTTTTGAAATTGATATACCAAATACATTTTGTATTTTTTTGGATTTGCTAAATCAAAATCAGGATATAATTTTATTTTATCTTCAAATGTTTTATTATATGCTTCTGCCATACTAATTAAACTATTTAAACTTAAACATGAATATGATTCGTAATTTTTTGATGGAGCACATCGCGTATCTTTTTCTTGTATTATAATATTTTTTGGATCCACATTTATTTCACCCATTTATTAATAATTAATAAAGAAAAATATTGAATTATAAATTATTTAATAATTTTTATATAATGGATGTTATTAATTTATAATATCAATAATACTTCAAAATCGAATTAGCATTTTTGCAAATAATAGTGTTTAATTTAAAAGTCATTAAGATTATAAATTAATATTAATAATAAAATAATAAAAAAAAACAAATTCAATATTGATTTAACAATATCCAAATAAATACAATGATATTGATTTTTTAACATAATAATGATGGTAATGGAATGATTATTCTAGGTGGATATTTTCCCCAAAAAAACATGAGTTCATCTTTTTTTGTTTCATAAGGTATAAAACTAATTGCTTCATCGGGTTCTTCATAAGTTCTATCTATATTTAATTCCGATATTTTGTGACCACTATTTTTGATATTTTTAATAAAATTTATGACTCCCTCATTAGTACGTCTAACTTGGATTGGCAATTTAACAATAACAAAATCTTTTCCCTTATTTGCTTCCTCTTCACATAATATTGCCACATTGTTCATAAAATCTTTTATCCATTTCCATGTCCGCCGTTCTTTTGGATTTTGAGTTACAATTTGAAGATATTGAAGAAATGAAGGAACACTATTTTGATTATTTTGATGTGTGTTTATATCACAATGATCTTTATATTCCATTATTGACACTTATTTGTATTAATTTTCAAATTATCCAATGGTTTAAGATTTCAATTTTTTATAAAAAAATTCTAATCAAAATTCCAAATTTTTTATATTTGTTTTTCAAAAAAGAAAATATAAAAAAAACAAATAACTATCAAATAATTATTTGTTTAATAACAAAATTTCTACTTTTCATAATTGTAAAATTGGAACAATTAAATTCTAACATTTATTTATTAGTCGTCCTGTGACTAATAAATAAATGTAACACAACATAAAAATTTTTAATCTTTTTAAATTTATTACAATGCAAAAATTTTATTTTTATTAAACAATAACATATTTTTTTTATGTTCTTTTTCGAAAATAAAGCCTTTCAATTCCATTTTTTTATTATATAAATTATTAAATTTATCTACATAATAAAACATTCCGTTGTGATTAATTTTAGTAAAAACCCAACATTTTAGATTATTATTATCAATTAATGAATAATTTAGTACGATATCTTTCTTTTTAACCATTTTATATTATTGAAAATTTAATATAATATAATCTTTAAATTTCAATTTTATTTGTTGTTAAAAGTAAATATTCTTATATATTATTTAATAAATAGTATAATTAAAATAATAATCCAAAAAAAAAAGGAATTTGATATGAAAATTTATTATAAAAAATTGAATTTCAAATTAAATATAAATATAATTAAAAATAAATGGATTTTATTGAACTATTTGATATTATATATTGGGAATTAAATGTTTATTATTTACAACCAAACATTTTATATAATTTGAGAAATGTAAAAAAAGTTTGTAAAAAATGGAATTTATTTTGGGAATTTAATAAAATAATT
>Ga0209417_1002817_pt1 | contig 25200 bp, 16 predicted proteins | sample RifGroF2_FD_184002 | JGI IMG/M metagenome (GOLD analysis project Ga0209417, IMG submission 184002) | Groundwater microbial communities from Rifle, Colorado, USA - Groundwater F2 (SPAdes) (version 2) | ecosystem: Environmental > Aquatic > Deep subsurface > Groundwater | place: Rifle, Colorado... | reverse complement strand
CCTGTATTGGAAGTGAAAAGCACTGAGTTGGTTGTAAATTGTGTGCCGTCAGTTTTGAAATTTATGGTAACTGTTCCGCTGGGGCCAAGTATATTGGGATCAAGACTTGCATAATTTAGATGACAATTATCATTACTGTCATAACCTACCCTTGCACACATACTATCGGAACTACTGTCATAGAGAGTGTAAACATTTTTATGACCATCTGCATTATTTACATCACCTCCGAGAATGTTAATGGTTCCGCTCGATGCGGTAAAGCCATTCTCAAAATCTATTGACCATGTTGAAGGGGCAGTTTTGAAATTCCATACTGTATAGTTAATTTGCTGGTTGTTATGATCTAATGTCTGAACGCCCCAGTAATATGTTGTATTTGGCTCAAGTGGTCGATTGAGGTCCATTATGGAAGTGCTATATGGCACAGTTTGTCCCAAATAAACAGCAGCATCTTTCAAATTAACAAGAACTTCATTAGTATCAAAATAAATTTTTTGATTGTTAGCGTCTTCACTTGGACACCATCTTAAATCAGTAACTGTAGATATATTAACAGCTTCATTTGTCGGGATCGGAAAACTTGGCAAATTAGGATTGTATCGAAATACTATTGCAAATTCCTTAGCACTTTCATTAATGTTAACATTTGCTACAGTTGAGCCGGCAGATGCATCATACCTTACTGTATAGCCAGGATCAGGATATTTGCGATATCCATTTGAATCGTACACTCGCACTACAAGATTATTGGCATCTGTACCAAATCCATCTCCAAAGCCATATTCACCAGACAACACAGTTATAATTTTGTTTTCACCTAAGACATATCCTGGATGCAATTCCAATGGTTTAATTGGATACATATCCTTTAAAATTGTACCGGCAAGACCACCGTTCTTGTAAAGAATTACATACGGTATACGTAAACCGCCATAAATAATTTTATACCAAGTGCAACGACCATTGTCAGCATCATCTCGAATCCAAAATTGATTAGCAAATCCGCAAGGAGTTGTGAACTGCCCTCTTGCAACGTTGTTATTGTAAGTTTCTATAAAATGCAAATTTTGCAAAGCGGTTTCTTCTTCTGTAAAAGGAGGCGCATTATTCCAAAATTGAGTACCTTGTAATTTTGCTGTTTTCATATAATGCATTCGATAATCTAAAGATGCTAAAGCAGGATTGGTCATTGCACGGATAAATTGATACGTAGCGTCTGTTTCATTAAAATCACCCGAACCTAAATGGACATCGCATGTATAGCCATCCCAAGAACTTATATTAGGAGATCTCACTATTTCATTAAGTCCGGAACTGGCGTCAAGGTAAATTCCGTCTGCTATGTCTAATGCCCAACTAAAATATTCCCGGCAGGCGTAGCCAAAATCGTTCGTTAGCGTTGGAATAAAACAAGGAGTACCAGTATTAATTCCGGGTTCTATTTTATATAAGTAATATGGGGTATTGGAATCGGTCAAGACTAAATCATCAGGATAAATATTGATTGCGTTAGGTTCTGAGCTTGGCGATAAAAAGAAATAAGGATAGAATTTGACATTTGGTTTAACATTTTTTATACGAGGAATTACAGTGTTTTCGGTATAATATCTACACCAATCACCCATACAAGGATCAAAAAGTGCAGGACCAAATATCCTATGTCCGTTATCGTCATGCTCACGAATTCTATTTCCATCAGAATCAATGCCATAAGTGGTAAATAGTATTGCATATTTTCCCGCATTATATGTATAAAGTTCATCAATATCGCTATCACTTACAGAATTCATATTGCCGGTATAAAGACTCGAGGCAATGAGCGGTACACCATCTATTAGATAATTAGCGTTTAATGTTCGTCTCGCAGCATTAACAAAATCATAATAATAAGAACGAGATGTAGGATAAATAGCCCATTTGTGAGTATAAGATTTACCTGCCTCAATCGCAAAATGCCTGTCATGAATTCCATAAGCATTATCTTCCATCAGAAACTCAATATGGTTGCGAAACACTTTGTCTCTCGCCAATAAACCTATTCCAGAGGAAGACTTGCAGACATAGATAGAAGGATTCCACCATGATTTGTATGCATTGCTCATCAGTTTATAAGTGTTATTTTTGTAGGGAAGTTTCATACCACTCATATAGGTACTTGTAAGACTATTATTATTTTCCTTAATTTCATGACCTAACCTGATTCCTATAGTGCCACCACTAATATTCGTGATAGTATCCAACACATCAATATGATCGCCATATTTAACTAACTGGCGATGAAGTGTGTAATTGGCAGTATTAGCATTAAGAGAATTACCATCGACAGCGATAGTTATTGTGGTCCAGTTTTGAGCTGCCGATGTTGCAGATAACGTTCTAAATGCACTGCTCGGATATGAATACTTTGAATCTATACAGTAAGATTCGCCGCTAACGCTTACATCGATGCCTCCGCCCGTAGAATCAAGTCTTGCCGAATATGGCACATTAAAATCGGTTGTTGGAACGATAGGGTTAGTGGTATCAGCAATATCTCTTATGTTTGGATCTATTGGAACTGTTATGCCATCATTATAATTTACAAGGAGTTTAAAGTTTCTAATTTCTCTTTCAAAGGCATTTGAGCCAACTATTTTAAATTTATTTCTTTCCCCAGGAACCAAAATATCACCAACATTAAATACCATTCTGTATGGGTCCTTTTTTAATTCAACAGGAAAATTAATCAATGTAGCATTAATCATAGCTTCGTTGGTATCAAAGTTAGGAGAATAAGCAGTTGCCCAATATTGGTCTTTAGTAACCCATGGCAAAGCCTCCCCCGTCGGCAAAATTAAATCTCGACAATCTTCGATATTTTGAACTCGGTTTGCAGTGTTTATCAAACTGTTATTCACATAGTAGAGCACACAGTATTCATAATCAAAGAGAGGCTCTGGAATACGTGTTTTAGTTCGTATTTCTACAGAAAGATATCCTTGGGTTTGACCTGCGGGGACATAAGCATAAAAATAATCACTAGTGTTATTAATTGTAAATGGAGCCTGCTGCAATATAATATCCGTATATTCAGGTTGAAGTACCCTGACGTTGTCAAGCAAGATATTGTTTTCTCCTGCTTCGTACAAGGAATGATTCTGATCAGTTATATCCGGGCAGAAACTACCTATATTAAGAACCGATGCATTACCGGGTGTCCAGTAGGTATTTGGCTCATTTACACACTCAACTTCATCTATATACATAACAATATCAGCAGTTTCTCTAATAGCAGGAGTGTAAGGCAAATTCTGGTCAACAGGATAATATGCCATATCTCTTTTAGTAACCTCAGTCCATTTAAACTCCATTGTATGCCAGCCGGGAGATAATGACACATCAGCATCATAAATCTTATCTCCAAAAGTGTCGAGAATGTCTGGGTACGTTTCATTTGGATCTGTTATGATACTTCTTGAGAAAATGCGCACTGTATCTTTGTCTGTTAAACCTATCCACCAGCTATCATTCGCATCTACTCGCGAATTTACTGTGTCAATATGGCTTGCATGAAAAAATGTAACTGGTCCGGTAATGTCATTTAGATTGTTGGGTATTTTGAAATCAATGCTGACAGTGCCACATGCAGCGAGGATGTCGCTCTTCAGATTAGAATAGCGAAGATAGCAATTGTTTCCACCTTCACCAACTTTTACTGTATTACTATCTGAATTGGTATCATAAACAATATCAACATCACCAAGTATGGAAATCTCACCAATGTTTGAATCATATACATCACTGTGAGGAGCGAAACCATTTTCTAAGTTTAATAACCATATGTCATTAGAATCCGCAAACAAAATTGTGCTTAAAAACAAAAAAACCAATTGAATAAATATTAACTTTTTCATTTTTGCCCTTTCTATAAAAAAAGTATTGTAAAAAGATTTTATTATCCAAATAGATATTTTATAAGCGTTGGTTGAAAAGAATTTATTGTGTATTTTTTTAGTATGAACGCATATTGCGGTAATAATATAAGTTTTAGCCGTTTGCCCATACAAAAACCCTTAAAGGAATTTGCTAAACTTTATAACCAAATACTTTAAGAGTACATATACAAGTTGATAAGTATTTAGTCAAGTAATTTAAGAGAAATATTTTTCAATATTCATAACCTCTTTAAATATAAAGAGATGTAAAATTTTCTAAAAATATAAAAAATTATTGACATTCATTTGTGCTGCCGCTATATTGGTGTATATAGCAAATAGTTATTAGCTATTTATAAATAATAAGAGAAATAAAGAAGATAAATACGTGAAATAATGGCTGTAAAAACAATAACAACGACTTATATCGCAAAAAAGTTAGGGATCTCCCAAGCAACCGTCAGTAATGTTTTAAATTCTCAGCATAAAAGGCGGTATTCCCCTAATACGCAGGAGAAAGTATTAGCTGCTGCTGAAGAGTTAGGCTACAACCAAAGTCTTCTACTGCGTTCAATCAAACAACCATTACGTCATATAGGTTATGCTGTTGGCGGTACAACAAGTGAAGTTTCAGTGTTTATGTCAGATATATCCAGCGGTATCCACAGAGCCGCAAATGAAAAGGGTTATGTTGTAATGGTTTCAGAACCAACAGATAATTTATTTGATGTCGATCAATTGCATAAAGAAGCTGATGAAAGAATAAATCGTCTGGCAAAATTATTCTTATCTCGCCTCATTGATGGTATGCTTATTGACAAGAGCCGTTTCGCGGATGAACAGATAGAATTGCTCGAAAAAGCCAATATACCGTGCATATTAATTAATGGGCGAGTACCCGATATGAGAAGCCCATTTGATCGGAAGATGCATTGGGTAAGTATTGACCATATAAAAGGGGGGTATATAGCAATAAAATACCTTTTGGATAAAGGTCACAAACAAATCGGATTAATTAACCCGTATTTTTTCGATTATCCAGGGGGTGAAGGTAAACGCAATTCACGTTGCATTGGTTATGAGATGGCTATAAAGGAAGTTGGTCTTGCAGTTGAAGCTGAGCTAATGCAAAGTTGTTTTGCGAGAAAGCGTGAAACGGTATTTCTCGCTGTTGACAAGCTATTAGCGTTACCAAAACTTCCTACAGCCTTATTTATCGGAAGTGATCATGTGGCAGCTCTCGTGATTAATTATCTAAATCAAAAAGGTATTAAGGTTCCTAGTGATATATCGGTTATTGGCTACGGCAATTTGAGCATCGCATCAGCTGTGTTTCCAACATTGACGACTATAGACGTCCCTTGGGCTAAAATGGGTCAGTTTGGCTGCGAAATGCTTATCGATTTGCTGGAACATGATAAGGAAGATAGCAAAGGCATTGGTAGTCATGTCCGAATTCTTGAACCTACAGTTTTAGAAGGCGAAACGGTAAAAAGAATTTAAATAAAGTTATACGGAGGCAAATATTATGAAAAACTCAAAAAAAATTATGCAAGGTTTCACACTGGTAGAACTTCTGGTTGTAATATCAGTTATTGCAGTGCTTTTGTCAATTTTGATTCCCACTTTGAATAAAGTGAGAGATTCCGCACGCTCTGTGGTTTGCTCATCAAATCAAAAACAATTAGGTTTGGCAATAAATTTATATACTGAAGGTCATGATGGACGGCTACCGACAGCCGTTGAATATTTTAAGAGACCCCAATATGCATGGTATGCTTTGATATATCGTTATGTTGGCGGAGATTTTTCTAAGACTAAAACATCCAAAGCAGATATTTATGTTTGCCCAACTACAAAAGCAATTCCAGGCAGTGCTAAGTTCGAAAATACCGGGGTCAGTCCAGGGTTTACCAGTGGGCTGGAACGTATAAGTTATGGAGTAAATTATGGCGGATTGGATGGCATAATGAATATTGAGGTGCGGAATGAAGACAGAAATCGTCCCGCCATAGAGGCTAAATTCCTTAACTCGCGATCGATGAATATAACTCAAATAAAAAACCCTTCAAGTATATTTTTGATGATGGATTCACAACTTTTAAAAAGAGTTTCTACTGGAATTTATACTTCTCAAGTTACAGTATATGCTCCTTATACACCTAAATCCAGCAGAACAGGTAATGTATCCGAATGGCCATTTGACAGGGATTATGATGGTGATGGAGAGGCGGACTCACATAGCGACCTTCTTAGGCAAATGGGAGGGAGATATGAGGCGCCGGGGGGAGCATATCAGTATTCTGGTCAGAATCGTCATGGAAACAACTTGAACACAACATTTGTAGATGGGCATGTGATAAAGATGAAAACATTTGAATGGACAAGAAAGTATCATTGGACATGGTAATTTTATAGGAGGAAAGAATGATGAAATTAATATTTTTCTCAATTTTGTGTTTGGTAGTCAATGCAATGGTCATCCCATTGACTGTTAGTGCCGAGACTCTGCTCTGGAAACTCGATTTTGAAAACGGGTTTAATGCAACAGGGCCTTATGGCGGCGGAACCATTGATGTTGTCGGTGGTAATATTAGCGATCCGTACAATAGCGGTTACGATGTGCATGTTTTATACGACACTAGTTTAGGCAGTAATGTTTTACAAATGGGGAAGCCGACATCGGTTAACAACTGTAGACTTACTTATAATAATATGGATCCCAATGTGCTCGGGAAACGAGGTAAATTAACACTGAGATTTAAAGTTGATACTGATTATCCCGGTTATGATCCAGAAAATCCAAGTACAGAGCCAGCTTATATGTTTAATGCTTCCAGCGGTACTGGCACTGCTGCACCTTATTGGCTGGCATCTAAGTGGAACAGTGGTTGGATAGGTGTAGAATCCTATTCATTCATAGTTCTTGAAAGTTGTTATGGAGGTCAACCCAGATATCCGGACCGTGTCGTTTATGCTACAGAACCAATGGATCCTGTTCTTGAAGAGGGATGGCACGATTATGAGCTTATCTGGTCGCAGACACGCGCTTCTGTGAAAGATACGGTTAATCCAAGTGTTTTTGCTCTAAGAGAATTAGCGGATTTAAGAATAACAATAGACAATGACCCGTGTATGACATTCGTATTTAAAGATGCTCTCTGGACTCCGCCGGGCAATCCTCAGTTCAATGTAGGTTGTTTTACCTATGGTAATACCTCTGGTATACAAAGAATGGCGGGGGCAACCAATACATTACTGGATGATATTTGTGTATGGAGTTATGAGCCAATTTCTTGTGATGACATTGGTACGATTTATCTGGATGGAGATATTAATGAAGACTGTGCTGTGACTTTTAAAGATTTCTCACTTTTAGGTGAAAATTGGGTACGATGTAACGATCCCAATAACCCTGTATGCCAATAGTTTGAACTTATGACATTGAATTGTATAAGGAGGAAAAAATGACAAATATTAAGAAACTATTATTTTGTTTGATATTGGTAATTGCGTTTGCAATACAAGCAGATGCTGCATTGCGATGGTCCCTTGATTTTGAAAATGGTTTTAATGCCTCAAGCGGAACGGTTGATATAAGCAGAGGCAATCTGGGTAATCCATTTGACACTTCTCAGGAGATATATCTGCTTTACGATGCCGATTCTGATAGCAATGTGGTTCGTATTGGCCGTACTTGGCAGGCACCTTACTGTTATTTAAGCTATGTGAATCTTGCCTCAGACATTCTCGGTCCAAGTGGACGTGTTACAATAGATTTCAAGATACCAGTAGATTTTCCGGTACAATGTACCTCCATGACATTTTTTAACAGTTCCACTTTAGATGGGTTACTTGATTGGCAAAATCAATGGTTGATGATGTTGTCAAAACCGGAAACAGCTTCAAGTGATACTCGCCAGAGAGGGCAGGTGCAATCGAATTGTTGGCCAGGCAGCGGATTTTATTATCTTCAGCAAAATTGGTCTTATGTACTTATGCCGAACCCTGCCGCCGGGTGGCACACAATGGAATTTGAATGGTACAGGCTTGAAAATAATTATCCTGAAAGAGATCGTGCCGATATTCGTCTTAAGCTTGATGGTGAAACCATATTTGCCTATCACGATGTATTGTGGACATGGCCAAATACTAACCTCACTATAGGTTGCCAGCGGACCGGTTTGGAAGCAGAATGGGGAAACACTACACGATTTCATACCGGCTATCCCCAAAATGTCTTGCTCGATAATATTCAAATATGGGATTATACACCTCAGGAATGTGGCGCACCTGGAGCGATGGAATATCTTGATGGCGATGTAGATAAAAATTGCTTTGTAGATTTTAAAGACGTTAAAAATTTTGCTGAAGAATGGCTGCAATGTACTAACCCTGATGACTCAAGATGTGATGAATATTGGCGGTAAAATTAGAGAATGGAAGGAGGTGTTTTTGAAAAAGATAGTACATACTGTTGTAGAGCTTTGCAGGTGAGTGGCCTGTGCTCTCAAATTAATAATGTTTTTGGAGGATAAAGTTATGAAGAAGTTTATGGTTTTTTTAATTGTAGTTTTGGCTTCGATGCCCGCGATGGCAACGATTTGGTCGGTGGATTTTGAAAGTGGTTTTACTGCTTCGAGCGGAACACCACATGTTTTTAACGGCGACCTTGCTAATCCTGGAGACACAACGAAGGAATTACATATAGAGGCCGATCCAGTCAATTCAAGTAATAAAGCACTGGATGTAGAATATATAGTTACCACTCTACCACGCACTTACCTCGCTTATACGGGATTACCCGGGAGCATTCAGCCAGATAGTGACATTACTATCAGTGCAAGATACTATTTATCTGAAGTTGAGGGCAATCGTTCTGTTATGCCCTTTAATTTGAATGGTGGTACAGTTGATGTGGATGGTTCGGCAAATCAGGTGCATGTTGCATTTGATAAAAAGAGCACTGGCTGGACAGCAACTATCTTTGCTTATAACGGATTTAATCTGGGAGGATATTATACTTCGCAGGTAGTTGCTTTACCACCCCTTGAGTCAGGCTGGCACGATATAGTATTATCCTGGGATTATCTGGGTTGGTCTGAGGAACTGCAAAAAGTTAGCGCTGATGTTGCATTGATCTTAGATGACGAGATTATGTACAGTGGCGTTATGGGATGGGCTGATTTTGACGCAAGTATGTTATCCGTAGGCTGCAGATGGAATGGCGGAGCTGGTGTTTCAAAGTACTGGATAGATGGTAACGAATACGGTGATTTGGTTGATGATGTTATGATAATTCCTGAACCGGCCACACTGATGCTCTTAGGAATTGGAGCTGTATTGCTGAGAAAGAGAAAATAGGCAGATTTTGGCTTGTCTAAATTGGTTGTTTTCAGGGAAGATTTTAAAAAAGGTGCCATATCTTCTTGGCACCTTTTTATGTTATAACTTGTATGCAAGAAAAAGTTGAATTTAAAATACTGAATGATATCCGATATTTGGTTATGGACAAAAACGGCTTCGGAATAGTTTTTGAGAGAAAGTTGATAAGATGCAATTAGTTGATTGGCTCATAACATCGGGGTTGCTTATTTTTCTTTTAATCGTTGCTTACTATACCAACAAGCGTACGCAAAGTGTGGCGGATTTTCTGGCGGCCAACCGTTGTGCAGGAAGATATATGCTTGCCGTATCAGGTGATATGGCTTCATTGGGAGCCATAACAATTTTAGCATGGTTTGAAATGTATTATAAGGGTGGATTTAGTGCCGCCTGGTGGCTGATGATGACCATGCCTATTGCAACACTAATCGCACTGTCAGGATGGGTTATTTATCGTTATCGTCAGACAAGGGCTATGACTGTTGCGCAATTTTTTGAAATGCGATACAGCAGAAACTTTCGAGTTTTTTCAGGTATTCTTTGTTTCATTGCAGGGATATTAAATTTTGGAATTTTCCCATCTGCCGGAGCACGTTTTTTTATATATTTTTGCAACTTGCCTCATAGCATATCGATTATTGATGGTTATTCGGTCTCAACGTATCCTGTTCTTATGGCAATTCTTTTGATTGTATCACTTTTTTTTGCATTTGGCGGTCAGATTACCGTTATAGTTACTGATTTTCTCCAGGGGATACTCTGTAATCTTTTATTCATAGTAATTATTATTTTTCTTATGTATGTTTTCGATTGGACTGTCATAAAGGAAGCTTTGTTGATCGCTCCTTCAAATGCATCACTTATAAATCCTTTCGATTCACATGGCGTTGAGGATTTTAATATTAAATATTTTATAATCCTTACGTTTGCTACCTTTTACAATTTCATGGCATGGCAAGGTTCGGCTGGATACAATTGTTCAGCAATAAATGCAAATGAACAGAGAATGGGAAGAGCGATTGGAACATTGCGGTCTCAAACACATTCTCTGCTTTTTATTCTTTTGCCGATAATAGTTTATGCCGTAATGAATCATCCGAAGTTCAGCGGTCAGGCAGATCAGATATCAATATCTTTGGAAAGAATTGACAATGAATATCTCAGAAGTCAAATGATAGTCCCAGCAGCCTCTTGTACTTTGCTCAAAACAGGTCTGATGGGCTGCATGTGTGCTATAATGCTTTCTGCGTTCATCTCCGTGCATGATACTTATTTATTATCCTGGGGGAGCATATTTATCCAGGATGTTTTTATGCCGCTGAGGAAAAAAACGATCAAGCCGGAACAGCATGTAAGATTGCTTAGGGTGTCAATATGCGGTGTAGCTGCTTTTGCCTTTTTCTGGAGTCTGTATTTTAGACAGAATGAAAGTATTTTTTTGTATTTTGCTATTACCGCAGCGGTATATCTTGGAGGTGCCGGTTCAGTGCTTATAGGAGGTCTTTATTGGAAGCGAGGTACGACTCAGGCTGCCTGGACGACTATGATAGCAGGTTCTATTCTTGCTGTTACTGGTATAATAATTAGACAGATCAAACCTGATTTTTTGCTAAATGGTCAGGAGATATCTCTTGTAACGATGTTAATATCAATCTCGCTTTATGTGCTTGTTTCTCTTTTTGGGAAAAAAACGGAATTTAATATGGATAAATTGTTATATCGCGGTAAATATGCAGATGAAAAAAGCGATATACAATCAAGCTCAAATTCTGTCAAAGACACGATTCTTCAGAGGCTTGGCATCACAAAAGAATTATCCTCAAAAGATAAAATTACTTATATCGCCTGTATTAGTTGGGTGTTTATATGGTTCTGCTGTTTTATAATCGGAACAATTTACAATTTAATAATCAATAGAAAAGTTTCTAATTCATCTTGGGCTGATTTTTGGCATATATATATATATGTATCTCTGGCGGCTTCGATAATAGTGACCATATGGTTGTCAATCGGCGGCGTAAAAGATATGATGGGAATGTTCAGGATGCTCAAAACTACGAAGCGAGATCACTCAGATAACGGTTCTGTGCCCTTACCTAAACAGGATTATTTGGATGATATTTCAGAAACGGTAAAAATAGAAGATTGAGTTCTTTATTGAGAAAGGTTTCTTTGTGATGGCTGCAATTGATAAAATTATTTCGCAAATGACAATTGAACAAAAAGTCGGTCAGCTTTTTACCTTGGGATTTACTGGAGGTGTGATCACGCCTGAAGTTATTAAAATGATTAGTAATTTCAATTGTGGGGGACTCAGGATTACTCCGAATGTCAAAGTCTCGTATAGTAACTATAAACAAATTAAGGCCAAGACTACATCTAGGCCACAGGATGTTGTTCCAATCCCTTCGGTGAATTTGTCCCCTTATGCTCATCTTGATGTACTTAATGAATTTCAGAATATTGCCACTTCCAGAAATTTTGGGATACCTTTGCATATTTCTCTTGACTGGGAAGGCGGAATTTCAGCGGATATATGTAGAGGTGGTTATCCCTTGTTTCCGTCAGCAATGGGGCTGGCATGCTCAAAAGATGCAAAGATGATAGAAACAATCATGTGTTGTTCTGGCAAACTGCTACGAGCTTCAGGTATTACGAATATTCATTCACCTGTTCTGGATATAAACAGTAACCCTGAAAATCCAGAAATAAATATTCGTTCGTATGGCGACACTCCTATCAAAGTTGCACATTATGCTAAGGCTGCTCTCAAAGGTTATTTGAAGGGCGGTATTATAGCAACAGCCAAACATTTTCCCGGTTCAGGACATACGCATAAAGATGCTCATTACTACACCATAGTACTTGATAAAAGCAAAAAAGAATTGATGAAAAACGAAATCTATCCTTACATTGAACTTATTAAAGAAGGTTTGCCGTCAATTATGCTTGGCCATCTTATTTGTCCTGCACTGGATAACAGCAGATTGCCGGCCACAATTTCAAAGAAAATCATTCAAGATTTTATAAGGAAAGAACTTGGTTTTGAAGGGGTTGTAACAACTGATAGCATGACTATGGAGGCTATGCAGAAAATCTGTCCTGCAACGGAAGCATGTGCATTAGCTATTCAGGCTGGCGTGGATATGGTTCTTTATAAAACAGAAGACCTCGAACTTGTGAAAAAAACTATTGGATATGCCATTTCAATGGTCAAAAATAGAAAAATATCTGAAGATCAGATTGATGCATCTGTAAAACGAGTATTGGTGATGAAAAACAATATCAATCTGTTCCAAACAAAAGGTTATAATAATCCTGAGATATTGCAGAAGATGCTGACGTCTGAGAAAATACACAAACTGGCGCAAAAGGCTGCCGATAATGCTGCTTTGTTAATAAGGGACAGGAAAAAATTATTGCCTTTAAAACCTACGCAGAAAATACTTGTTGTAGAACAATCCATGTTCACAGCCCGCTATTGCAATGATGAATACTTTCATCCCTATATGTTATGGGAAATGCTGCGAAAATATTATCCTGGAACAGAGCTTTTCAAGCTTGATTTTTATGGAAATGATAACAACTTGTGCGAACTATTAAAAATAATTCCTGAGTTTGATATTGTAATAGCAACAAATATGTACAATCGAGGTTCTTTTCCTAATACGCAATTTTTAAATAAACTGGCGGATAAAGTGCAAAAACTCGTAATTATAACAAATACACCTTATCCCTTGACAGTTAGCAAAAAGATGGATGGTGTGTTGTGTTTATTTTCTAAATTTACTCCTTCCCTAAAAACAGCAGTAGAAATATTGTTTGACACAAAAAAAGCGTCTAAAAACTGGCCTATAAAATTTAGACCGGAGTAATTATTAAAATACAGTGAGAATTGTCATGTTAGAAAATATTAATTTAACTTTAGAGGTATGAAATGGCAAATGTTCAAGTAAATACAAGAAGTAAGCTCGCGCTATTGGGCGGGGGAAAAAGTGTTGAATCAAATCCCAAAGATGTGTTTTCCTGGCCGATAATTACAAGAGAACATGAAGAGGCTGTTCTTGAGGTTCTCCGAGCAAGAAGTATGTCAGGTTTAGATGTTACAAAAAAGTTTGAAATGGCTTATGCTAAAAAGCTTGGTATGGAATATGGATTAGGATGCAATAACGGTACTGCCGCATTACATTGTGCATACTTCGGCCTTGGAATAGGTTATGGAGATGAAGTAATCGGGCCGAGTATGACATATTGGGCGACACTATTGCCAGTTTATTCTCTTGGTGCAACTGTGGTATTTGCTGATGTTGACCCGAATACACTTTGTATAAATCCAAATGATATAGAACATCGGATTACCAAAAGAACTAAAGCTATTGTGGTGGTACACTGGGGTGGAATGCCTGCTGATATGGATAACATTCTTTCAATAGCTCAAAAACATAATCTTAAGGTTATAGAAGATTTTTCGCATGCTCATGGCGCATTATATAAAGGTAAAGAAGTCGGCACTTTTGGTGATGTTTCAGTAGCCTCTCTGATGAGTGCCAAATCATTTGCAGTAGGTGAGGCTGGAATTATGTTCACAAATGTTCAGTATGTTTATGAACGGGCTTTATTATTTGGTCATTATGAACGGCACAATGATATTCAGTCTGAAGAACTTAAGAAATTCCAAGGGCTGCCTTGTGGCGGGTATAAGTATCGTATGCATCAGTTGAGTTCCGCTTTTGGACTTGTAACACTGAAACTTTATGACAAACAAATGTCCGACATTGATAATGCTATGAATTATTTTTGCGATCTTATAGAAGAAATTCCAGGCATAACCCCGGTTCGCCCCCCCAAAGGTTCGAATACAACTAAGGGTGGGTGGTTTGCATGGAATGCCTTGTATGACTCTGAAAAATTTGAAGGACTTACTTTGCAAAAATTTGCCGAGGCAGTTGAGGCCGAAGGTTCGATATGTTGGGCTGGAGGTAGCAGTCCTTTACATCTTCATCCTGTATTTCAAACAATGGATATTTATAACCACGGAAGACCGACAAGAATAGCTAACAGTGACAATAACTCAGATTATCTTAAACAAGGTGATGGTTCTTTGCCGGTAACAGAAAGTCTTAAAAATATTGTATTAAGAGGTCCATGGTTCAGAAGATACTATCCCGAAATAATAAAAGAACATGCAAAAGCTTATGAGAAAGTAGCATCTAATTATAAAGACCTGTTGCCTTATGACGACGTGGTAACCTTTTCCGGAGGATATAGCAGCTCATTCAGGAAACAGTCAAAATAAGTTCTGTTCAAGAAGGTTTTTTTATGAAATTAGTCAGACTTGGAGTAGTTGGTTGTGGTCGTATGGGAAATATTGCCCAAGAGAGCGCACAGAAAATTGTTGATTGTCAACTGGTAGCAGTAGCGGATGTAAGAAAAGAATTAGCAGAAGCTGCTGCGAGGAAATTCAATCTGAAAAAGTTTTATACCAACGCTGAAGATTTAATTAATGACGAAGACGTGGATGCTGTGATATTGTCGTTGCCTGCATGTCTGAGAACAAAGCTCGCCTTGCAGGCCTTTGCCAAAAGTAAACATGTTTTAATTGAAAAACCTGTTGCGATGAATACTTCAGAAGTTGAAAAAATGATTGCGGCACAAGGCAATCTGATATCGGGCTGTTGCAGTTCGCGTTTTAGATTTTATGAATCTGCAGATGTTGCAGAAAAGTTCATTGCTGAAGATAAGCTTGGGAAAATCAAGCTTATTCGTTGCAGAGCAGTACTGCCGTTGGGTAAAGTCCCTGAAACTACTCCTCCAAGCTGGAGGCTTAAAAAAGCCATCAATGGCGGCGGTATAATGATGAATTGGGGTTGTTATGATTTGGATTATTTATTAGGAATTTTGAGATGGTCAATAAAACCCGAATTAGTATTTGCTCAAACGTGGCAATTACCTGTAGAATTTTCAAGCTATGCCGCACCCGATTCTGATGCTGAAACCCATTGTGTTGCAACCATAATGTGTGAAAATAATGTAGCCATACATTATGAACGGGGAGAAATGGTATGTGCTCAGGCAGAATCAGCATGGGACATTATAGGAGATTTGGGTGCAGTGCATTTGAAGATGATTGAAGGTAATAAAAAAATGATTTATGTTAATGGAACATCAGGCAAAGGGGCAGCACCAGAAGTATTGTGGCAGGGAAAGGAAACCTGGGATAATATGCATTTAAACCCTATTAATGATTTTGTAGCTGCAATTTGTTGGAATCGTCAGCCAAAGACAAATCTGAAGCAATCTTTAATTATACAGAAAGTTACAGATGCAATTTATGCTTCTGCTGAGCAGTGCAAGGCTGTTGAGATTCATTGAAAGTTTACCTATGTTCTTAGGGATTTCGATGACCAAAATATAGATTAAACCAGATACGAAGCGTTCTCCCAGTAGAAAAAGCACTATGGTACAAGAATATATGAAAAATAGAATCAGCGTAAATTTAAAAAGTATTGAGAAGATAATAGGCTTTCATATTGATATGAACATCGCCAGATTTGGTTACGAATATTTGCAATATGTTATTCAAAAAGTAAAAATACGAATTGAGACTGTCGATTATGATGGTGGTTTAATTTTAGCTCCATCATATTGGATCCAAAGTCCATTTAAAAATATTTCTTTTTAAAATATTTGAGGATTTGGATTTTAAATATAGGAATAAACAAATTTTGATTATATATTTATTTTAGAAAGGTTTTTATGCAGACTAAAAAAACTTCTTTAGTATTTTTTTTTGGAATTATATTTTTTATGGGGTGTAAAATTGTATACGCAGAGAGAGATAGCTATTATGTGATTCCTTTTGATGTAGATCCGCCTATCATGATTGACGGTAACCTTGAGGATTGGGCTGGCATTCCTGCCATTGCTCTTGATCGAAAAGAGCAAGTAAGTTATGGGGCAGCAAATTGGACAGATATAAATGATTTGAGTGGAAAAATTTATTTAGCATATAGATACGAAGGTCTATATATCGCTGCTGAAATTGTTGATGATAATATATTGCAACCTTATGTTGGCAAAGAAACTTGGAAAGGCGACCATCTTGGATTATATATGGATATGCTGCCAGATTTAGAATCTTGGCGATTAGCGTTTGGTCGTGGACAAGTACAAATTTTATTTAGTCCTGGAACTGTTGGAAAGACATATTTCGACAAGGAATTTGTAAAACCACATATATATATTGTTTTGCCTGAAGGAGCATCAACTTTAGGCAGTGATATAGCTGCGAAAAAAATTCCAAAAGGATATGTCATAGAAGCGTACATACCTTTTACTTGTATGAATATTGAAAAGGTTAAAATGAATCAGGATGCCAGCTTTGAAATTGCCGTTTCTGACAGTGATGTTATGCCTGCTGAGCAACAGACGCTTATTACCTATAGAACAGAAAAATGGAATAGATCTCGTGGACGTATGACACCTTTGGTTTTTGGCGATGGTAATGGAAGAGGATCCCTTCCCATAAAATCTATTTCTGTCTTGAAGGAGACCAGGGTTACCGAAGGAAATGATATTGAAATTAGTTTTGATGCTCCGCCAGCTTATCAGAATAAGGAGCCTTATCTTTTTTTCAAAGCCAGGATTGACTCTGAGAAACCAATCGGCTATCAAAGTGAAGCAATATCGATATATCTGAATGGAACTAAATTGCCGGCAGATTCTATTTCAAACAAACCCCAAAAAGTTATGTGTATGACAGGGAATGAAATTACGTTGATTAGTGATGATGGTTCTCTAACCATACCTCGCACCCCATCTTATGTAGCTTGTGATGCGGTTGGCTGTATCTATCGTCTCATCGAGAGTATAAAGGCTTGTGAATTTGAATTCAATATTTCAGAATTAATCAAAGAAGGCAAGAATAAAATTGTATTTTATAATCTTTCAAAACCCCCAAAAAGCGAATCATTTGAGGTGATAATAGAAAATCTTGAAATCAGAAATAAAATGAAAGCTAAGCCGGTTGTGGTTGCGCCTGCACCAACCGGTTCATTGCCTGTTTTAGAACCTAGGAAGGATTTATCAAAAACTTATTCTAACCTTTTACAGAAATCTGATTCTATAGAATTTAAACTTGATGATGAAGAGTACTCTATTAAAAGTCGATTTACCACTCCTGATGGAAATTGGTATCACGATACAACCAAATTTTACATACATACCCGTAAAATTATTGAACATAATGAATGGATAGAGATTCATGATACATTTAAAAATTTAACAAATCAGAATATTCCGATTATGCAGGAACATTCCTGCTTACTTGGCAAAAATAAGGAAAATATCTGGCTTGCATGTGAAAGAGTTGATAAAACAGGGGAGACATCACAACCTTTAAATCCAACTATATTTGCGTCAAATAAGGAAAGTGGTATAGGGATGTTGCCTTTAAACGATGAATTTCGTGTTCACGCAAATCAGAGTTCATCTGATAATGTGATATCTTTATCCGATAGAGAGTTTGTATTAAAGGCCGGTTCGGAATATACTGCTGAGTGGGCTGTTGTTCCTGTTAAAAGTCCTGATATATGGGATTTTATAAATGTCACAAGGCGGCTTCTTGATGCAAATTTCACCTTAAAATATATGTTTGCTTTTATACTTAAGAGTGAACCGGTTTGGGTTTGGAACGATAAGGTGTTCAAGAACTTTATTGAACTCAAAAGTGCAAATTTTGTAACACAGATCATGGATTTTGCCAAATATAATGGCAAAAATATACATGGGCTTGCATTCCAAAAACTTATTGGACAACATTGTAACTTCTACACTGATTTTCACAAACGTCTTAAAAGACTTTTTCCAGATGGCAGCATTAAACATGCCATTTACTATCATTGTTATCTGGATGTGATGGAAGAGAATGCCGAGAGATTCAAAGATTGCCGTAAGGTTGATTCCGCCGGTAATCAGATTACTTATAGTGGTTCAAGATCAAAACTTTATGTGCCGACTCTTGAAAATGACTGGGGGAAGGAGATTGGCAAAGGCATTGATATACGCATCAAGGATGTCGGTTGCGATGCTATATACTGGGATGAATACAATCAATCCAAAGGAAAATATACCTATAATATGTGGGACGGCTGTTCAGCAGATATTGATCCTGAAACATTTAAAATAATTCGCTTAAAAGGTGCTGTTCACTTATTGAGTTTGGATTTTTTGCATTATCATATGAAACGTCTTATAGATAGCGGCGTGCCATTAGTATGCAATGGAGCACCGATGTCACGGACTTTGGCAAAGCTCAAATTTCAGAACTTTGTTGAAACAGGCAATATAAACAGGTGCTATGAGACCATTCTGCACAGTCCGATTGCACTAGGTGACCACATAACTGAACTTACTGAAAAAGATGCATATGGGGTTATGCTCAAAGCTTTGGATCGCGGTTGTCTTTACAGTTGGTACAGGTCTGTCGAAGTTTACCCGACACACAAGACTCTGACCGAGCATATGTTTCCTTTTACACCTATTGAATTGCATAGTGGTTATGTTATTGGAAAAGAAAGGATTATTACTAATCGTAGCGGGCTCTTTGGCTGGGGTGATAATAGCGAATTTAAAACATATGTGTATGACCGTGAAGGTAGAATTACAGATGGTAAAGAAGCTAAAAATGTGATTCGTGAAGGAAAAACTTATGCTGAAATTAGAATTCCACAAGGTTATTCTGTAGCCGTAGTTCGTTCTGGAGTTGGAGATTAATATGCATACGAAAATCATTGATATCCATAATCATCCAAATTGGTATGGGCATAATATTGATGCGATTGTTAATAATATGGACAAATATGGCATCGAAAAGACGTGGCTTTTGTCATGGGAGATTTCTAAAGAGGAATTTGATATTGCTCCCAATTATTATCAAGCGATGGACCCAAGAGACTTATGCGCTCCTTTATGGATGGTTATTGAAGGACTGCACAAATATCCTAATAGGTTTATTGGTGGCTGGGCACCCGATCCAAGAGATAGATATGTGCGAGCTAAAGTAAAAGCAGCCGTTGAGATTCATGACATTAAAGTCTATGGGGAATTGAAATGCCGAATGCGATATGACAGTCCTGATGCTATCGCAGTGTTTCAATATTGCGCACAGCTTGGTTTGCCGGTCTTGTTTCATCTGCAATATGATAAACAGGTTACAAATGTTTTTGCAAAGAGTATAAACGACTGGCCTGAATGGTATGGCGGAGATATATCGGTTGTTGGGACAATGTGCACGCTGTGTCCAGAGACTAAATTTATCGGCCATGGTCCAGGTTTCTGGCAAGCGATATCTGCTGAAGATAATGATGTTGTTACTCATTATCCAAGAGGGCTTGTCAAACAGGAAGGAAGTTTGGCTAATTTGCTTCGCAAACATAATAATCTTTACTGTGATCTTTCTGCTAATAGTGGCTGTAAAGCATTGGATAGAGATATGCAATATGCCCAAAAATTTTTAATGGAATTCCAGGATAGAATTATGTTTGGCAGGGATTGCTTTGATGGTAGCCAATTGGACATCTTAAAACAATTAAATCTTAGTGAAAATATAGCGAACAAAATTCTTTATCAAAATGCTGAAAAAATGCTTGGAGAATATAAATGATCACTGGCTTTCATATTGACATGAACATTGCGAGATTCAGGTGTGAATATCTGAAACAATGGCTTCAAAGATTATCAAATCTTGGTTATGACACTATTTTATGGGAAGTAGAAAATAACATCCGATGGGATACCTGCCCGGAATGTGTTGCCGCAGATGCGTTTGATAAAAAAGAGTTTAAAGCATTGTTGGATTATTGCGATAATCTCGGACTTGAATCTATACCTGTTCTTCAAACACTCGGACATTGTGAATATGTTTTAAAACATAACAAATATAAACATCTTGCCGAACTGCCTGAAAGAATAGACCAATATTGCCCTTTGCATCCTGATTTGCCTGATTTTCTTTACAAATGGATGGATGAGTATTTAGAATTATTTACCCATACAAAAAGATTTCACATAGGCGCCGATGAGGCATGGTCGCTTGGCAAATGTCCAAAATGTAAACATTATATTGAGAACAACTCATTGTCAGAATTATATATAAATCATGTAAATTCCATTAGCAAATACCTGTTGGATAAAAATATCCAGCCGATTATCTGGGCTGATATGGTTTTGCATTATCCTGAGGCATTAGAAATGCTCAGTCGAGATATAATGCTTTGTGATTTTATGTATGACACATATCGCAACTCTGGTCAGATATGGGTATGGGACAGAATATGTGATGATGGCAGCAGTGATCTGAAAACAAAAGACCAGCTTGACGACTGGACAATCAAACAATTTGGTAAATATATATTTCCGAATAATCCCAATGAATTAGAGACTTTTTACACCGCTGATTATCTATCAGATAAAGGCTTTAAAGTTGTTACCTGTCCTGCTTCATGCAGTTACCCGGACAATATATTCGCCTCAAGAACCATGCTGCATATAAAAAATACCTTCGATTCATTCAAAAAAGGCCGGAAGCAGCATTTGCAAGGCTCTATATTAACAAGCTGGACGATGCATCTTTTACCGTGGGAATTACAGAGTCCTTCTTTAGAAATACCTAATTTTATATTAAACAACCCACGATTGTCTTTGGAAGATTACTTAAAATTTTACTCGGAAAATCATTTTGGGATAAATGATAACCGTTTTTTTGAAGCTTGTGAACTTCTCTCCAGAGGCTGCCTATTTACTCATCACCCTACGTTAGGTTTTAATAAAAGCGCCTTTGCGACAGCTGATGGTCACGTTGGAAAAACTATCTGTGAGATTAGAAATAATGGCAAACTTGAAACGGAAATTGGAAACTGTTTAATTTGTATTGATGAGTACACAAAAGGGATAGAAATATTTAACCAATTATTGCTTGGGGCGACGAAGGGCCAAGAAGAAATTAAATACTGGCATTTAGCCGGTGAGAATCTTCTTAACAGAGCCAAGACTTCTACATATTTTCTGACTTTTAATTGGGGAAGTGAAATAAAAGGCAATTTAAAGTCCAAACTGGAGCCTCACGTTCTTCTTGCAGAGATGCAAACATTAAAACGAAGAATTAAATCTTTTTATCTGGATCAACTCAAACCGGATTGTGTCAATAATTATATGCATTGGATTTATTATCCTATAGAGAATTATTTTACTAAAATAGGCAATTTGGAGTTGAATAAATGATTCTTGAAGAAACAAAGATTAATATTCTTCGCACTATGTATTTGATACGCGAGTTTGAGACATCTTTCCGCAAGGTATAAAGAACAAACTGAGCGTTGTTAAGGTTGTTTTTTTCTAAAAGAAGAAAAGATAAAACTGTTATCGCATTGGTTACAAATAATATTCATTAATCTATGAGAAAATTGTCAGCCGATATCTCAAACGATGGGCTATTGAAGTGATGATCAAGGAATAGAAACAGCGTCTGGAGCTGGGCGATTACCGTGTATGGCGGTACCGGGCAATGGTTATACACCTTTGCCTGGTTGACATCGCCTATGCCTGCCCTATGTTGGCATTGATGGTCAGCATGCACAAGGCGATACAAACGATACCAAGAATATGCTGTCTATTCCACTAATCAGCCAGCTTAAAGTTTATATGCAGCAGATTATCTGGCGTCAGGAGGTTCAAAATGTTATTAAAGTTTCTCATGATAAAAATGTTATTCGCCGTTTGGAAAAACTCCTTGTGGCTTAAAGTCGGTCGGTTTAAGTAATTTACAAGAAAAAAGTCGGAAATGTGAAAGGAATGAACGTGCATTGTAACCAAATAACAATAGTATGTTTTGTAATGGCCAAGAGTGAGACTAAAGAGTCAGTAAAGAGGGAACTTGTTTATCTGGCAAATATGACTCGCAAAGAAGAGGGTAATATCAATTATGATTTACATGTCTCTAGTTCTGACGATTGTTTGTTTATAATTTATGAAAATTGGAAGAATCAAGCTGCTCTTGATAATCACATGTCCAAGCCCTATTTAACAAATTTTCTTTCAAAACAAAAAGAATTATTAAAGAGTTCGGTCGAAGGAAAAATTTGTAAAATTATAAATGGATGAAAGGAAAATTTAATGAAAATTCTTGTGATTGGCGGAACAGGTCATATTGGAAAGTTTATGGTACCCAAGCTTATTGATCTTGATGCGGATGTTATTGTTGCTGGTTCCGGCAGAACTCCTATTCCCCAAAAACCAAAATGGTCAAAAGTCAAATATTTAGTCTGCAATATTAAGAATATTAATGGACTGGAGAAATTATTGTGGGAATCTCCGGATGTTGTTATTGATATGACGGGCGGCATATGGAATATTTATAAGACATTGAAATCAATCAGTAAACATTTTATCGCTTGTGGTTCTTTATGGATGTATGGGGAACCCAAAGTGGTTCCTACCCCTGAACAAACGCAAAATGAGTGTGTTTTTAATCATTATAAAAAACGTTACTCCGAGATATCAAATCTTATCGATATAAGCGAAAAAGATGGTATTGCTTTTACCGCTATAATGCCTCCCAATATTTGCGGTCCAGGCAAAATACCCATAGATGGTTTAGGTGGACGTAGTATCGAAATGCACAGAAATCATAAAAAAGGTCTTGAGGTAATTCTGCCAAAGGCTGCCGACGTGCTTATCGGTCCTTGCGATGCTGAGGATATAGCAGATTGTTTTGTAAGAGCTGTTATGAACAGTGATAAATGCGCCGGTCAGATATTTAATGTTGGTGCTGCTTATGCTATTACCGCAACAGAATTGATATCTGTATATGCTAATATTTATAATGTCGAAATTCCAATTAGGCGAATTACATGGGATGAATATACTACGAACGTAAGTCCTGATATTGGTTATTGGTGGCATTTTAAAGCTCATATGTGTCCTGATATATCTAAAGCAAAAAAATTGCTTGATTATCGTCCGCAATATACCCCTGAGCAAACTCTTGCACGCGCTGTTGAATGGATGTCTGAAAATTACGAATTATAAATTTTGAATGTGATTAACAAAATCAAATGGGACGTAATAGATATAGGTCTAGGTGGTATTGCAGGTAGAAGGACAAATCTTTCGTTGATTAAATTGTTATTGCGTAAAATAATGTCAATTGTCTGCGTATTGCCACCATAATTTGGTTTTATATAATAATTATATATAAGGAAGGATATGACGGATTTTTCAAGGTCTCTAAAAGATTTAAAACCAACAAAAAAGTATCTTGTAGCGATTGATTCTGACGGCTGTGTATTTGACGCAATGGGCATAAAACAGAGGGAATGTTTCTGTCCATGGATGATAGCTTGTTTTGGTTTGCAGCCAGTTGCCGATGCTGCAAGGGAGTGTAAGGAGTTTGCAGACCTGTTCAGCAAAACTCGCGGGGCAAATAGACACAAAACAATTGTTAGGATTTTGACCGAACTGCTGCCAGAGCATCCAAAAGTTAAAGAACGAGGCTTTAAAGTTCCGAAATTTGATTATTACTGTAATTGGGTAAATGCCCTCAATAGCCTGTTAAGCAATGACGGCCTTAAACAGGCAATCTCAGAATCAAACAATGCGCAAGAAAAAAATGAATTAAAAATAGCACTTGATTGGAGCAACAAGGTTAATCAAGCCGTTGCAGATATAGTCAGGAATATATCGCTATTTAAATGGGTTAGTGAAAGTCTGGAGAAAGTTTCTGCTATAGCTGATATTATTATTTGTTCGGCAACTCCAACCGAAGCCCTCGAAAGAGAATGGTCTGAACATGGCATTGACAAATACGTGAAAGTAATTGCCGGCCAGGAAATGGGTACAAAAGCACAGCACCTTGCAATTATGTGCGAAAAATATGAGCGAGATAAAATTCTGATGATTGGCGATGCTCCGGGAGACCAACACGCTGCTCGTAAAAATGGCGTGCTGTTTTATTCGATCAATCCTGGAAATGAGGAAGCAAGCTGGAAAAGATTTTATGATGAGTCGTTTGATAAATTTATAGAAGGCAAATATGCCGGTATTTATGAAAGTGCGGTAATCAAGGAATTTGAGGGCTATTTGCCTGAAAATCCGCCGTGGAAATAAATATTTAGGTGAATAGGTTAGCATAATCCGACCAATCTTGTCCAAACTCTGCAGCGCCGAAAAATGAGCGCTGCACTAGGCGATGCAGCATACAGCCGCGAGGGCTCGCAAGGTCTCACAATTGAATTTTTAGAAGCCGGATTTAAGCTTAAATTCTACAAAGGCTTTAGGCTTCAAGTTTTTTAATTTGTGTTTTTTGTGTTTCAATCCACGCTCCTGTGTGAGGAGCGATATTTTTTACCTCACTTATAATTTATTCCGTGTCTTGTTTCAATCCACGCTCCTGTGTGAGGAGCGATGTTGCCTCTTGCTGGATTTGCTGTTCACTTTTTGTTTCAATCCACGCTCCTGTGTGAGGAGCGATATACGCCAGAATTGATGAATCTTACTGTTCAACGTTTCAATCCACGCTCCTGTGTGAGGAGCGATTTGCCGTAAGTTTGGAGCCCAACACCAAAAATCGTTTCAATCCACGCTCCTGTGTGAGGAGCGATTTAGTATAATATAATTATTTGAGAGGTTTATATGTTTCAATCCACGCTCCTGTGTGAGGAGCGATCTGTTATTTTTTTACTCATTTTAAACACCTCTCGTTTCAATCCACGCTCCTGATAAGCGACAATTATTCTTACCAACCGGCGACAATTAAAAGTTCCGGATATTAGTCGGATACAATAAACTATCCGAATTTCCTTAAATCAGGAGATTGCGGATGGTTACCGACCAACAGGTAAGG
>Ga0209417_1002816_pt1 | contig 25203 bp, 27 predicted proteins | sample RifGroF2_FD_184002 | JGI IMG/M metagenome (GOLD analysis project Ga0209417, IMG submission 184002) | Groundwater microbial communities from Rifle, Colorado, USA - Groundwater F2 (SPAdes) (version 2) | ecosystem: Environmental > Aquatic > Deep subsurface > Groundwater | place: Rifle, Colorado... | reverse complement strand
TTACATCGAACGAGATCAACCAGACAGTAACGTCCAGCACATATACTCCTGTTTCTAATCTTGCTGCCGGTACTTATTACTGGAAAGTGAAAGCGACGAACGCAACCGGCTCAAGCGCATATACAAGCGTATGGACAGTAGTGCTGCAGACCGTAACGGCAGTCACACTTCCTGTAACAGCCGATTTCACAGTTGCAGCTCTTCCGTCAGGGTGGACCAACGCAGACAACCAGGGCGGCGGACAGGTATGGCAGTTCGGCACTCACGCGAGCGGTATGACTACTTCAGGTAATTACGCTTATCTGAACAGCGACGCATACGGGAGCGGAAAGACACAGAACGCCGATCTGATAACACCTCTGATCAACTGCACAGGCGCGACAAGCGTAACACTGGCGTTTTCGCACTATTTCAAGTCGTACACAGGCTCGTCTGCAACACTTTCGTACAGCATTAACGGCGGGAGCACATGGACAGTTATTCAAAGCTGGACAGTAACAACGACTAATCCTGTATCATTCTCTCAGATTGTCACAGCGGTAGCTGGACAGGCTCAGGTTAAATTCAAATGGAATTACACCGGCACATACGGTTATTACTGGGATGTTGATAATATCTCGATTACAAGCGGAACCACTCCGACAGTACCTTCAGTGCCGACATTAGCAATACCTGCGAACGCAAGTTCAACAACAGACCTGACACCGACATTCGACTGGAACGATGTTTCAGGCGCGACATCATATACAATATTAGTAGATAACAATTCAGATTTCAGCTCGCCTGCAATAACAAATTCACCTACAGCGAGCACTTATACACCGACAACGAACCTTGCGGTCGGTACATACTACTGGAAAGTACTGGCTACAAACGCGGCAGGTTCAAGCGCATACACAAGCGTATGGACAGTAGTATTGCAGACATCAGGCGGCGTACCGCTTCCGTTCAGTGAAAATTTTGCCACTTCTTCCATACCTGCTGATTGGTCACAGGTAAATACTTCTGGAGTAACAAACAGGTGGACTGCGAGCAATACAAATAATGCCGGCGGTGCCGCGTATGAAATGAAAGCGTCATACCAGCAGATAAATCCTGGAACAGCGAGGTTTGTGACTCCGCCTGTCAATACAACCGGATGTTCCAGTCTGAATTTCAGCTTCAGGCACATGCTTGATGCTTACGCAGCGGGAGTTACGCTCAGCATTCAGAGCAGCACGGACAAGATCAACTGGACAAATGAGTCATGGTCGGTAACAACTTCAAGCAGTAACATACCTGCTGCAGTTGTTAACACTACCGTCAATAACAATCTGGGAAATATAACATACATCGCATTTGTATTTACCGGAGATTTATACCAGATCGATTACTGGTATATCGATAATGTTTCTGTAACCAGCGGAACAGCTCCGACAGTACCTGCAGTGCCGACACTTGCAACACCTTCGAGCGGAAGCTCAACGACAGATCTGACCCCTACATTCGACTGGAATGATGTGTCAGGAGCGACCTCATACACGATACAAATTGATAATAATTCAGATTTCAGCTCTCCGACGATAACGAATTCACCTACAGCAAGCACCTACACTCCTGCATCGAATCTAGCGGCAGGCACATACTACTGGCGCGTGCTGGCGACGAACGCAACCGGATCGAGCGCATACACAAGCGCATGGAGTGTAATACTAAGCAGTTCATCAACACCTGTAACGCTTCTAACGACGAACTTTCCGTCAACCTCGTTACCTACAGGGTGGACGATAACGGATAATGTCGGAGCCGGCCAGGTATGGAAGATAGGCACTCACACGAGCGGGCTGGGTGGTACACCTGTAAATTACGCATACCTCAACAGCGACGCATTCGGGAGCGGCAAGACACAGAATTCAGATATTATAACACCTGTGATCAACTGCAGCGGCAAGACTGGGATAACATTAACATTCAAACACTACTTCAAAGCCTACACTGGATCTTCTGCAAAACTGTACTACAGCATCAACGGAGGCAGCACATGGACTCAGATACAGGCATGGACTGCAAGCACGACTAACCCTGCGACATTCACACAGGTGGTCACGGCAGTAGCGGGACAGGCTAGCGTAAAATTCAAATGGAACTATACAGGAACATGGGGCTACTACTGGGATGTTGACGATATAACTGTAACAGGGCTGGTTTCAGCAGCATTACCTGCACCGGGCATTCCGGGGAAAGTGGTATCGAATGTACTGGAAACAAAGGAAGGCGAATTGAATTTAGTAATCGACTGGGATATCGCAGAGTATGCGACGAGCTATGATGTATATTCATCTGAAGATCCTTACGGAACATTTACTCTGGAAACTAATGTTGTCGTAAATCAATATGTAACAGAATTTAGTTCATCTAAAAAATTCTATTACATCATCGCTAAAAACTAAATCTCAAGTTTTAAATCTAAGAAAGCCGGCTGATAACCGGCTTTTTTATTTTGTATAAATATTTTATATTTATCTTGTGTCTTTACAATTTCGTTATTATTTTAGGAACAGCGTTTTGTTACAAGTTCGCTGCGCATAGAGAATTTAAAATAGAAGTTAAAAAATAAATGAGGGGAGAAAATGAAAAGGATTTTTACGGCGATACTGCTTGTTACGGCTATGATATTTGCCGACGCACGCCTTGGAGCACCAAGTCTGAGTGAAAGACCTTTATTCGTTCAGGGCAAGATCAAGATACAGCTGACTGAAACTGCTCAAAGTTCAGGTATGCTCAAGATCGACAACTCATCGAAATCTTATTCGATGACAGGTTTCGAGTCTATCGATAAGTTGAATATGACTCACTCTGTGACGAATTTCAAGAAAGCTCACATGGGAGCAAAGAACGTAGAAATGGAAAAACAGCTGGGTTTGGACAGATGGTACCTTCTCGAGATCCCGAAGGATAAAGATGTTCTTGCCGTAGTAGAAGATTATAAAAAAGATCCGAACATAGAGTTCGCGAACCCTGAGTATCTGATGTACACTCAGGCTATACCTAACGACACCTACCATGTTTCACATCACTGGGGTCACAACAATACAGCACAGATGCTTGCATGGAAAACGGGAGACACCTATAATCATACAGGATTACCCGTAGGAACCGTTGGCTTTGACACTAACGCTCACGCTGGCTGGGATGGTTCTCAGGGTTACGGCAGTTCAACGGTCGTGATCGGTATTATCGATTCCGGTGTAGATACGGCTCACGAAGATATAAATGACGTTGCAGGATATGATTTTGGCGACGGAGATACGAACCCGATGGACAACAGCGCGGAACCGGGACACGGAACATGCTGCGCGGGTGTGGCTGCGGGAATCGCCAATAACGGAAAAGGAGTTGCCGGAACAGCAGGCGCAAGCAGGATAATGCCTCTGAAAGTAGCTGACAGTGCAGGCAGTATGGCTTTCACTTCGATAGAAGACGCGCTTATATGGGGAGCCGATCAGGGAGCAGATGTTCTCAGTATGAGCCTCGGAGCTGCCGTAAGCCCCGGGTATTCACCTGCAACTGACGCTGCAATTCTTTATGCATACAATGCAGGCAGCGTCGTTATGGCCGCTACCGGAAATGAAAATGCGACATCTATCTCTTATCCCGCAAACCACGCAAACTGTCTTGCTGTCGGTGCAGCTTCTCCGGACGGAAAAAGAAAGGATAAAACGACGGTTGACGGCGAATACTGGTGGGGATCAAATTACGGAACAACAACCGCAGACGGCGCAGCATCAGTAGATTTTCTTGCTCCTACTATTCTTCCGGCGACCGATATCAGCGGAACAGCCGGTTACCAGACGGGCAACTACTACCTATACTTCAACGGAACTTCATGCGCGACTCCTTACGCTGCCGGTTTCGCAGCTCTTATAAAGTCAAAATTTCCTACTTATACACCTGCTCAGGTCGCGTCATTAATGAAAAGTACAGCCATTGATGTTGAGACAGCGGGATGGGATAAGGAAGCCGGTTATGGCATGATCGATCTGCAGGCGGCTTTAAACCCGGGCGGAACGCCACCCGGGGTACCAACCCTTGTATCTCCTACAAATGGAAGCACCGTAGCTGATCTAACGCCGACTTTCGACTGGAATGATGTGACTGACGCAACTTCATATACTATTCAGGTTGACAACAATAATACATTCGCTTCTCCCGAAGCTACAAGCTCACCTACAGTAAGTACATTTACTCCCGCATCCAATCTTGCTGCCGGAACTTACTACTGGAGAGTTCTTGCTACGAACTCAAGCGGGTCCAGCGCTTACTGTGCATACTGGTCAGTGACGCTGACAGCACCCCTACCCGTTCCTGACGTGCCTGTTCTTGTGTCTCCGACTAACGGCAGCACAGTTCAGGACCTGACTCCGACTTTTGACTGGAACGATGCGGCGAACGCGACGAGTTACCATATTCAGATAGCTACAAAATCAAATATGTCGGGTCTCGTAATCGATACCGATGTGACCGCAAGTACTTATACACCTGCTACAGATATGGTTGCAGATCTTTATTACTGGAGAGTTCTATCCATAAACGCAACCGGGTCAAGCGCTTATACGGGAATCTGGAGCGTAACTGTAACCGCACCGCCGCCTCTACCCGGCACGCCTACACTTATTGCGCCTGCAAACGGAAGCGGTACGGCAGACACTACACCCGATTTTGACTGGTCGGATGCCTCAGATGCTACCGGTTATGAAATTTTAGTTGACAACAACTCAACTTTCCTTTCCCCGGAGATAAACACAACTTCAGTTACAAGTGCTTATACTGCTGCTTCAGCGCTCGCTCTCGGAACTTATTACTGGAAGGTCAGGGGGACAAATGCTACAGGGGCAGGAACTTACACAGCTGCATGGAGCTTCACTATAGGTACGGCACCGGCAGTTCCTGTGCTTGCCTTACCAGTTAATGGAAGCTTTACTACAGATCTGACCCCGACGTTCGACTGGAATGATGTATCGGGTGCAACATCTTATACTATCTTGGTTGATAATACCTCTGATTTCAGCTCGCCAGAAGTAACTAATTCACCGACCGTAAGCACTTACACGCCTGCCGCTAATCTCGCGATCGGCACTTATTACTGGAAAGTTTTAGCGACAAACGCTTACGGCTCAAGTGCATACTGCACTGCATGGACAGTAAATCTCGGAAATCCCCCGGCAGTTCCTGTGCTCGCTTTACCCGCTAACGGAAGTTCTACTTCAGACGCGACACCCACATTCGACTGGAATGATGTGTCAGGCGCAACATCTTATACTATCTTAGTTGATAATACCTCTGATTTCAGTTCGCCTGAAATAACAAATTCACCTACGGTCAGCACTTATACACCGGCGGCAAATCTTGCAAACGGAACCCAGTACTGGAAAGTTCTGGCAACCAATGCTTACGGCTCAAGTGCGTACTCTACAGCATGGAGTTTCTCTATTGGAAGCGCGCCCGGGGTTCCAACACTTGTCGCTCCGGCAAATACAAGTCTGACAACAGACCTGACCCCTACATTTGACTGGAGTGATGTAGTAAGCGCTACATCTTATACAATCCTTGTTGACAACACATCGGATTTCAGCTCACCTGAGATCACGAATTCACCGACAGTGAGCACTTATACGCCGGCATCTAATCTTGTTGTCGGAACATATTACTGGAAAGTATTAGCTACGAACAGCTATGGTTCAAGTGCCTATTCAGGATCATGGACAGTTTCTCTAGGTAATCCGCCTGCAGTACCGGTACTTGCGACGCCGACTAACGGAAGCGCGACATCTGACCAGACTCCGACCTTCGACTGGAACGATGTTTCAGGCGCAACATCATATACCATCTTAGTTGATAATGATGTTGCATTCGGATCTCCTGAGATCACAAATTCACCGACGGTAAGCACATTTACTCCTGCAGCTAATTTAGCATACGGAACATACTACTGGAAAGTTCTCGCTACGAACGCCTACGGTTCAAGCGCTTATTCAGGTTCATGGAGCGTTATCGTTCAGGCTCCTTTGCCTGGTGCTCCGACACTTATCAGCCCGGCAAACGGCAGCGGATCAACTGATACTACTCCGGCTTTCGACTGGTCTGATGATGTATATGCAACCGGTTATGAGATAATGGCCGACAACAACTCGAATTTCAGTTCGCCTGAGATCAGCACTGCAACGGTATCCAGCGATTATACCGCAGTTTCATCTTTAGCTGTAGGCACTTATTACTGGAAGGTAAGATCTACAAACGCAACAGGTCCAAGCGCATACACTACAGCATGGACATTCACTGTTCAGGCTCCTGCGAACATCAGTCTTTCAGTCGCTTCGATAAGCACTACCGCCGCACCTGAAGGAACCGATACCGATTCCTTCAATATCTTAAACAGCGGGGATGTCAATCTCGACTATACTATAACGAAAGAGTACACCGCCAAAGGCATTAAAGCCGATATTACTGTCGAATCTAATGATTTTGCTGCCGGTCTGGGAGATTACACCAACAGCGGAACTGCTACGTGGACAGCTTCTGCAGGACAGGCGGTTGTGTCGAACGAAACAGCAACAAACCTGACAGGCATATTAACTTCCGGATCATTTGACGGAACTGGCTGTACTTCCCTTACGCTGACTTTCGATCAGATCTTTACAACGGCAGGATTAAGCACAGCGACGGTTGAATATTACAACGGAACAGCATGGACTCAGGTTTATACAGCGGGAGCGAGCACATCTGTAAGCCAGTCTCTGGCGCTACCGGTTCTTGCAGCAAATATTCAGCTTCGATTTACCTGTGCAGTCAGGAAGAATTCAACAGACTCATGGTCTATCGACAACATAGTAGTATCCGGACCCGCTGTTGGCCCGGTTTACACTTGGCTGAATATAAACAGCGCTCTGACAGGATCAGTAACTCCTGCAGGAAGCAATACTGTCAATATTACATGCGATGCAGCGGGACTAATAGAAGGTACTTACAACGCGAACATCACTATCGCATCGAACGATCCTGACGAACCGAGCAAAGTGCTTCCGGTTCAGTTCACAGTAGTTGTTACAACTGTGATCCCGGGTGTTCCTTCCGGCGTGGTAATAAGCGTTGTCGGAACAGACATACAGGTTGACTGGGGAGCTGCGGCAGATGCGACATCTTATGATGTTTATTCATCTACAGATCCTTACGGAACATATACTCATGAAGCGAATGTCCCGACTAACCAGTATATAACACCTTATACTGAAGTGAAAAAGTTCTACTACATAGTGTCTAAGAACGCTACAAAGTAAAATAACATTCATACAATAAAAAAGCCGGCTTAAATCTGCCGGCTTTTTTTATATCTCGATCACCGAGTTTTTCTTAACCCAGCCCTTTTTTTCTTCATCAAGGCTTAACTCGAACCACATGTCGTTCGAACGGGTTATCTCCGCTTTCGATCCGCGGTGAAGATAGAAAAGCTCCTTTGAGTTCACATTTTCGTCAGGTGATGAAAGCACCGAGACTTTATCTTGGTCTATAACTCCGAACCTGCGCGAATTATCAGAGTAAATGTCATAGTAAGTGTAAGAGATAACCGCGCTGTATAATACACCCCCGGCGCATAAAACAAGAATAAATTTTCCCGCGCCTGTATTTTTGAAAAGTATATATAAAGAGAATAATATGCCCAAAAGAATTATTGAGATATAAAAAGCTTTTTCGGAAGTATAAATGTTAAATATGCTTCTGAAATTTGAATACAGCGTGAAAAACGGGACTTCGGATTGTTCCTCGATCTTATCGACCAGAGACAGCCTGGCGATCTTAATATTCTCAATAAGATCTGTATCTTCAGGCATAAATTTAAGCGAGCGTTCATAATTCACTATGCAATTCGCTATATCGCCCGTTTTATAATAGCAGCTGCCGAGGTTGTAGTAAACTTCGCCGTTCTCATAGCCGCCGGATACTATTTTCTCATAGGCTGCCGCAGCTTTTTCATACTCGCCTTTTTCGTAGAAAAGGTTAGCCTGGTCGAAATCGGTGACCGGCATAGAATATACCTTCATGATCAATAATAAAACCACTAAGGTATTTATCTTCATAAAATGCCCTTTCATTTTAACCTCTCGTTAAGTCCGCTCATGAGATTTTTCGCTTTTTCAAGATCGGTAGCCATTTCTTTTGAGTCCGGTTTGGACGGCGCGAACTGGATCGAAGCTGATTTCATAAGAAGTCCGCTCAGGTCGTTCCTCATAGTCTCTTCAACACCTTTTTCAGTAAGTACAGCTATTATCTCGTCAGAAATAATGCCTGCGTGGCTTATATTGAATTTGTCGGCTATGAACTTCAACAGTGCCTCGTCGAGCGTCTTATAGAATTTGAGCATATCGTTAGCTTCAAGGGCTTTTACGCTGTTCTTCAGCCTTTTATTGGCGTTCTTTACAGCTTTTTTTCTTCTGGAAAGAGCCGTATCGTTCAGGTTTTTTAGAATGTAAAGCCTCCCGAAGAAAGCAGAAAGCATAAGCAGTACAGAAATCCCTGCATTAACACCAAGCCTGTCCGGATCGAATCCCTTATCTGAAATATCGTAAATGTTTTCAAAGTTTTTCTTAATGTATCGTATATCGCTGGCGAGAACTTCAACATCCCTGCGTGAATAACCGGCCGGTCTCTGAGAATCTGCATAAGCCGCTGCATCGCCTGTGACTACGATCCTGTGTTCCTTTCCTATTGAGGTTTTATATTTTTTCTCTTTTGTATCGAAATATGAAAGAGATATATTATTGATCAGCTGTTCTCCCGGTGTCCTTGCGAGAAGAAGATATTCGTATATTACTTTACCGGAATTTTTACTGTTCCTGTCAAGCTGAACGGTCCTCTTTGGATCATACACTTCGAAATCTTTAGGAATGGAGGGCTGTGAAAGCGCGATGTCGCTTAAATTCCCTTTTCCCGAGATAATCACTTTAAGTGTAATTCCATCATTTACGGCTATGGAATCATTATCGACAGTTGAATTAATATTAAAGCTGCCCACGGCTCCCGTAAAATCGGACGGTCGGCCTGCATCCGGCAGAGGGTTGACTGTGATCTTTATTTCATCCGCGAGAACTGTCTTGTCGGCATAGTTCGTGAAACCGGAAAACAGATCATCGTCGAAAAAAGGGTCATTGAAAGGCGATCTTCTCTTTTTGCTTTTAACTTCGACAGGGACTTTTACCGTTATTGGTTCTATGACCTTGTTGCCTGAAGAAGTCGGGGTCAGCCAGTAGCTTCTTACAGGGAGCATGTTGTATTTCTGACCTTTGTAAACCGTCTGCGTAAGCGTAGAAGCTTTTTCTCTCGAGAACTCCTCCTGTTCCTTTACAAAATTTGTAAACTTAGGTTCTTCCGCAAGAGAAGGCATGCTTAACCTGATCTCCGGCTTAATATATAATATGTAATCGATCTTTATCATTTCCCCGACATAAACATTCCTTGAGCTGAGTTCAGCAGTTATGAACATATCCCTCGACTGTGAAGCGGCCGTGTTTTGCCCCTGTTCAAAAACCGTAATAGCTATTTCGTTCGACTTGTAAGACGCACCGCCTTCTGTAACAACAGCAGGTTCTATAACGATCTTTCCGAGCTTTTTTGGAGCGAACTGGTAAGTTAAAGAAACCGATTTTGTCATGGTTCCGTTGATAATGGAAGTGCTTGAAGACTGGTAAGGGCCGGCGATCTTTGCCAGATCCGCGAATCTGGGATACTGGATATTAACATCACTGTCGAAATTCTCCAGTTTAATTTCAAGTTCGAAAGTATCATTTTTGAACATTTCAGAAGCTGACACGCTCATTTTTACAGATTTCTGAGCATAAAGTCCCGCATTTAAAAGCATCAGTATCGCGAGTATATTTCTTATCGAACCGTACATATTCCTACCTTTAAGCAGTATGTTTTGCGGAAATTCTACTAACCAGCATAGCTGTTTGTTCCTGATTTTTTTCAGGCTGCGCTAAATATAAGTTAAAATTATTATCTTTTCAACACAGTTTTAAATTCTTATATTGGAAGTGGAGGTGAACGATATGAAAAGCATTATTTTAATATTCGTTGGATTTGTGATCGGTATAGGGGTAGCACTGCTTCTTTTTATAAAAATATTTCCTTCTCAGATGATCCTGACAAGGGAGAGTATGTTCGGAATGGATGAAACTGTAGAGATGATAGATAAGCAGGCTGACGAAAACGGCTGGGCTGTGGCTAAAATATGGGACATGACCGAAAGAATGGAGAAAGCGGGATTTGAAGACTCTCCTGCAGTCAAGGTACTTGAACTATGTCACGCCGAAAATTCTTATAATGTCCTGAAAAATGAAGAGGACATGTTCATTTCGGCGATAATGCCGTGCAGGATGGCGGTTTATGAATATGATAACGGTAAAACCTTTATTTCAAGAATGAACATCGGTCTTGTGAGTAGATTTTTCAGTCCGAACGTGCGCAGCGTAATGAAAGGCGTCGCCGATGACGACGAAAAAATACTCGACGGGATAATCAAAGCCGCCGAGTAAATTGGTTATATTAGAAGATTTCTGAGCATGAAATTAGAGTTCTGGATCCTGTCGTAAAGGGTCTCATACAGCTTTCTGAGTATCTGAAATCCGGCTTCGCTGTCGTTTTCCATAAGCTCAATGAATTTTTTGCCGTTAATTCTGACTATTTCGCACTCGGTCATAGTTACCGCCGAAGCGCTTCTGCGTTTTTTTACTATACAGGACATTTCGCCGAAAAAATCGCCGGGATTTACCGTATAAATAGCCTTTGAGTCATCGCTCTCGCTCGAGAAATATTTAGATGAAACAAATATCTTCACTCTTCCCGAAACTACAATAAACAGGTCGCAGTCGTCCGAGCTGTCCTCTTCAAGGATCGTAACATTTGGTTTATGCTTCTCGATCTTGGAGAAAACGCTTATCTTCTTAAGGATATTTTCATCGATCCCGTCAAACATTCTGGACGAGCTTAAAATGTCAAGCATACCGGCCTCCGTAAGATTTATTTTACCTGTGATAATTCTGTAAGCACACCGCTGGTTGATTTCGGATGGATGAAGGCTATTTTCATACCGCCCGCTCCTATCCTAGCTGTTTCGTCTATCAGAGTAAAACCCTGAGCTTTGAGTTCCACCAAGGCTTTATCAATATCTTCAACTTCATAGGCTACATGATGCAGTCCTTCCCTGTTTTTTTCAAGGAATTTTGATATCGGTGAATTTTCAGATCTTCCCTGAAGAAGCTCTATTCTGCTTTCACCTACCTCGAACATGGCAACATCCACATCCTGTCCTTCAACATATTCAGTTTCGTAGTGCATTATTCCTGTGATGGCGACATATTTTTCCGCAGCCGCTTTAATGTCTTTGACCGCTATTCCGATATGATGTATTTTTTTAAGCATTTTTCACAAAGCTCCATAAATAATTTAGTTTAAAATTCAGCGTTCTTGGGCGTTCTCGGGAACGGGATCACATCCCTGATGTTCTCGACACCTGTAATATACATTACCGCCCTTTCAAAACCAAGTCCGAATCCGCAGTGTTTGTTTGTGCCGAACCTTCTCAGGTCTAAGTACCAGCAGTAATCCTCTTTTTTCAGACCCATTTCTTCGATTCTTTTTACAAGGACATCGTAACGCTCCTCCCTCTGGCTTCCGCCGATTATCTCTCCTACTCCGGGCACGAGAAGGTCCATAGCGGCTACTGTCTTGTTATCTTCGTTTACCCTCATGTAGAATGCTTTGATGCCTTTAGGATAATCCGTAACAAAAACCGGTCTTTTATATATAACTTCAGTCAGATATCTTTCGTGCTCGGTCTGAAGGTCGATCCCCCATTCCGGTTTGTAATCGAACTGCTTTCCGGATTTTATAAGCGCATCCATAGCTTCAGTGTATGTAACTCTTCCGAAATCAGATTTGAGCAGAAAGTCAAGCCTTTCCAGCAGAGTTTTATCCACCCACTGGTTGAAAAAGTCCATCTCTTCTGGCGCGTTTTCGAGAACATAACGGATAATATATTTCATCATTTCCTCGGCGACCGTCATGTTGTCGAAGAGATCCGAGAACGCCATTTCCGGCTCGATCATCCAGAATTCGGAAGCGTGTCTCTGAGTGTTCGATCTTTCAGCTCTGAATGTCGGTCCGAAAGTATAAACGTTCCTGAAAGCCATACAGAAGTTCTCTACCGCTAACTGGCCGCTTACCGTCAAATTGGTCTGTTTGCCGAAAAAATCTTTTGAATAATCGATCTTTCCGTCTTCAGTTCTCGGAGGGTTGTTCATGTCGAGCGTTGAAACTCCGAACATTTCGCCTGCGCCTTCGCAGTCGTTCCCGGTGATTATAGGCGTATGAACATAAACGAAGTTCCTGTCCGTAAAAAATTTATGGATCGCAAAAGCTACGAGGCTCCTGACCTTAAAAACAGCTCTGAACAGGTTCGTTCTCGGCCTTAAGTTGGCTATCGTCCTCAGATATTCGTTATTATGCCTTTTTTTCTGAAGAGGAAATTCGGGGTCGCAGGCGCCTATCACTTCAATAGACGATGCTGAGATCTCGAACGGCTGTTTGTCGCCGGGCGACTGAATGAGACGACCGGTTACATTAATAGATGACCCCAGAGATATCTTCGTCAGTTCGTCAAAATTCGGCAGATTCTCTTCGAATACCACCTGAATATTTTTGAAATGGGTTCCGTCGTTCAATTCAATGAACCCGAACGATTTCGATGTTCTCGATGTCCTCACCCATCCGGACAGGCTCACTTCAGAATCGAGCTTCTCCTTGTAGGTTTTCCAGAGATCATATACTGTCAGCGCCATTTTTCTCTCCGTCATAATAGTTATGATGTAAAAAAAGTGTCCGAAGACACTTTATTTTAGATACGAATCCAATGTCTTGGTAGGGCATTTGCACGCTTTCACCACATTCTCGGTGAATTTGTGTGTTTTGCCTTCAACATTTACAGGTGTAACGATCTTGATTATCTGGATCTGTTCGCCGCAAACGGGGCAAAGTCCTCTAGATGATTTAAGACCGTAAACTTGTTTTTTTGCCATTTTTTAACTCCTTATGTCAATCAATTATTTTAAATTCCCTGCCTGCTACTTCCAGGCTGTCCTGATATATCTTCAGCACATAATACCCTTTCTTCCAATCCGCTCTGATCCCTGCAGTGTACTCCAGATAACTGTCCGCAGGATTCAGGTTCATATCTTTTGTTACCGACGATATCACTTTGTTGTCCCCGTCAAGCCAGACTTCCCTATACAGAATCTTGCTGACTTTTTCAACAGTGTTCCTGACGATAAGCTCATACCAGATCAAGTCAACCGCATCAGACCTGAAAGAAGAGTTATACACCCTGTATGCTTTTTCGACTCCCGGTTCGTTTCCTGTATAGAATCTCAGCGATTCGACCGCGAATTTTTGAGTGAAACCTTCAAGCGCGGGTTCTTTTACCGATGCAGGGGGAGTAGTCAGGCACCCAGCGAGAACTATTGAAAAGAGCATGCTTATTAGCGCGTAAACCTTATTCATCAATATACTTCCTGATTAAATAAGGTCTCAAATATAAAAAAACCAAATCTTAAAAACAAGAAGAATTTAATGATATTTTAATACTTGAATTGCGCGACGGCATTATTTATCTTTAATATTCTGCCATGTTCAGAAAACAAAATTAAAAATAGAATGGAGCCGAAAATGAGCGTAAAGGAATTGCAGAGCAGACATAAACTGCTGAAAAAACAGTCCTATGAACCGAAAGAACTTTACAGGGGATACACTGACAGAGTGCTTTATATCAATCTGGACGACAATACCGTTGCGGAAAAACCGATTCCTGCGATGATGAAAGAGAAATTCGTCGGCGGAAAAGGCTACGGTCTGAAACTCTTATGGGACGGGACGAGACCGGACACAAAATGGAACGATAATGATAACGAGATCATAATCTCCCCCGGGCCGATAGCGGGCATAACACAGTACGCTGGCTCCGGAAAATCTCTCGTTGTGTCAATATCTCCTTTAACCGACATCGTCATCGACAGCAATGTGGGTGGATATTTCGGACCTTTCCTGAAATTTTCGGGATTCGACGTTCTCGAGATCCAGGGAAAAGCGAAGAATGACATAATTATCGTAATTGACGGGATCAGAAATACAGTTTCGATCGAGGAAGCTCCCGGCGAAGAAATTGACAGCCACATAATAGCAGAACAGCTCACTGAAATGTATTCTGAGAGCGCTGATCCGAGGGATATGAAGAACGTTTCCGTAATTTCAGCCGGAAATGCGGCGCAGAATACCCTTATCGGACTTTTAAATTTCAGCTGGTACGATATCAAAAGAAAAAAGTGCCGCCTGAAACAGGCGGGAAGAGGCGGAATCGGAACCGTATTCAGAGATAAAAAAATAAAAGCCGTCGTCGTAAAAGTAGCGGGCGTTTCTCCAGACCCGAATCATGTGGCGGATATGGAGCCTATCAAAGAAAGAGGCGCAAGATTCGCAAAAGAGATGAAGGAATTAGATCCTCATCAGTGCAGGATGAAGCAGGAAGGAACGGCTCATCTCGTTAATGTTATGAATGACTACGATCTGCTTCCGACCCACAACTTTAAGTTCGGTTCGCACAAAGATGCTGACAATTTGCATTCAAGGGTCTGGAACAAAAAATTCACACAGGGCATGAACGACGGATGCTGGATAGGCTGTACCATGAACTGCTGCAAGGGAGTTGACGATTTCGAGCTTAAATCCGGGCCTTACAAAGGACATAAAGTCATAGTGGACGGGCCTGAATACGAAACTGCGGCCGGAGTAGGTGCGAATTTAGGAATATTCGATGCCGATGCGGTAATCGAATTAAATTTCTACTGCGATACTTACGGAATAGACACAATATCTTTCGGAACCATAGTATCATTCGCGATGGAATGCTATGAGAACGGACTGATAAATAAAACCCATACCGGCGGGCTTGACCTTCATTTCGGTAATATTCCTTCAACACTTGAGCTTATTCATCAGATGGCGAGAGGCGAAGGTTTCGGGAAGATCGCGGGTCTCGGTGTACGAAAAATGAAGGAGTATTTCGCGGAAAATTACGGCGCGGATCTAAAATTCATGAACGATATAGGCATGGAGAACAAAGGACTTGAATATTCGCAGTATGTTTCAAAAGAGTCTCTCGCCCAGCAGGGCGGTTACGCCATGACAAACAAGGGTCCGCAGCACGACGAAGCCTGGCTGATATTCATGGACATGGTCAACAACCGTATTCCGACTTTTGAAAACAAAGCGGAAGCTCTTCACTATTTCCCGATGTTCAGAACATGGTTCGGACTTATGGGACTTTGCAAGCTTCCATGGAACGATGTCGAGCCGGAGAACAATGCCAAAGAAGCTGAACCGGCAAAAGTCCCGGAACATGTCGACAATTATGTGACGATCTACAACGCCGTTACAGGCAGCAATATCGACAAGCACGAACTTATACGTCAGTCAGAGAGGGTTTACAACTTCCAGAGAACGTTTAACATCAGAAGAGGATACGGCTTGAGGAAGCACGATAACCAGCCTTACAGAGCAGCGGGTCCCGTCACAGTAGAAGAATACAAAAGCAGAGAAGAGTTCTACGACAAAAAGATGAAGGAAGATATAAAAGTTGACCCGGCGGGAAAGCCTGTTGAAGAAAAGATAGCTATCACCAGAAAGTACAGGGAAGACCGTTACGAGCAGCTGCTTGACGCTGTTTACAAGAGAAGAGGCTGGACGAAGAACGGAGTTCCGACGCTTGAACATATGATATCTCTGGGAATGGACCTTCCTGAAGTTGTTGAAGTGTTAAAAAAACACCTGTAGGCATATGGAAACAGTGAGCGTGAACGGAAATATTATCGAGTGGACCGAAGGTATGACCGTCCGGGATGTTCTGAATGTAATGAAATATACTTTTAAACTGCTGATCGTTGATGTGAACGGCGAGCATGTGAAAAGAGATCAGTACGACACATATAAGGTTCCGAAAAATTCGGAAGTGAATGTAATTCATTTAATGAGCGGAGGATAAATGTTTAAAGTTAACGAGTATTTCGGCGGAAAAGTTAAATCGATAGGTTTCAAGACCGGAGATTTCCCCGCAACAGCAGGTGTGATGGCGGACGGCGAATATGAATTCGGCACATCATCAAAAGAATTCATGACGGTAACGAGCGGAAAATTGACGGTAAAGCTTCCCGGTGAGACTAACTGGAAGACTTACGGTCCGAACGAGACATTCATAGTTGACGCGAATGTAAAATTTCATGTCAAAGCAGAAGGCGATACATCATATATCTGCATTTATAAATAAGATGACAGATATCTTTTCCAGTAATGTCCCCGGAATGACGGAAAGGCTGTCCCGATCATGTATAGCGGTCGCAGGATGCGGAGGCATAGGATCGAATGCGGCCGTTGCGCTTGTACGGGCCGGTCTGGGAAAGATAATAATAGCCGATATGGACATTATAGAGGCATCGAATCTGAACCGGCAGTATTATTTCGCGGACGAGATCGGTCAGAAAAAGGTATTCACTCTCAAATCGAGGCTGAACAGCATTGATTCCGACTGTGAAATTGTCACTTATCACAAAGAGCTTGTGCGGGAAGATGTCAAAACGATTTTCGGTTCGGCTGATATTCTCATAGAAGCGTTCGACAAAGCTGAAAGCAAACAGTGGCTGATCGAAGAATGGAGTTCTCTTTATCCGGATAAGCCGGTAATATCGGGTAACGGGCTTTCAGGCTGCGGAGATTTTGAGAGCATAAAGATCAGTAAGATGGGGAACATTTATTTCTGCGGGGACGGCGTGACATCGCAGGAAATCGGGCTTTGTTCCGCACGGGTTGCAATAATTTCGAACATGCAGGCGAATCTTGCTATAGAACTTCTGATGAAATTAAAATAGGCGGTTTGTATGAAAAAGACGAACATTTATCTTGAAGTGCTGAGGTATGGAGCTGAAAACCTGAACAGCGGAGTAACCTATGAGCAGGCTATCAAACAGCTCGGATTCATGAACACTTTCTGCGATTTCGAGCTCTACTTTAACAACTGGTTCTACGACAATTTTCATTCCGAGCATATTCCGGTTTTAAGGAAGAAGCATAATGAAAATGTTATTCTGAGCCGCGAGGATCTTAAAGAAGCCAATTCGCAGAAAGTGTTCATGACGAGTAACGCTTATTTTAAGTATATGTCCTACTCGGGCGACAACATACCGAGAGAGACGATGATAAGTCTTATACTTGCTTCCGCTTCGCTGGTCATCAGTATCGCTATTTATCTTTTTATTCTTATCAGGGTGTAAAGCGTCTTCGGGATAGCCTCAATTCAAATTGAGGCTATATAATTATGACTTACTCTTTAACCGAATAGAACCTGTCGGGTTTTTTATTCAGGGATAGTTTCTGCAAAACATCGTCCAGTATGCCCGGTTTTATATTAAAATCCTCAAGTTCATCAATATCGGCCCAGACGAATTCCAGATGTTCTTCCAGCGAACTGACTTTTTCTGTACCGTTTGCGTTATTCGGATGATAAAGGTAATAAACCGCGATCTCGTGGTATTTTTTACCGTCAGCATCGGTGAAAATGTTTTCAATTGTGCTGATAAATTTACCGCATCTGCCCGTTATGCCTGTTTCTTCCATCAGTTCCCTGTGTAATGCAGTCTCTGCGGTCTCTCCGAACTCTATATGACCGCCGGGCAGGAATGTATAATTGCACCCGATCTGTCTTGCGAGAAGGATTTTATCGTGCTTTAATATTATAGCTCTTGAAATATTCTCTATCATCAGGTTGTCCGTTTTTTTTTACTTTCATCAGTATTTTATGGTATATTCTTTTAGATTTTCCAAAATTCCTCCGATAGAGGGTGGTTCATAGCTTGTAACAATTTGTCTCTATGTTTTTTCGTATCCTGGTTTAGATTATCTAAAATTTCTTGAATAGCGGGTGATTGAGAGTCTAAGTAGTGAAAGAAATTTTTATCCAAGGCGGAACCCTCAATTCCATGAGCCACGGATATTGCACGGACTAGAGTGATACCTTCTATAGAGGCTAATTCATATTCTTTATTTATATATCCTATCGCTTGAACAATTGCCTGGAGGGTCAGGTCTTCAAGGAAAAAATAAATTGTACCGTCTTTTATCTTCGGGATTATCTGTTTCAGCCATTCTTCATGCTTTCTTTCTTCTTTAACAAGAAAAGGCCAAATATTAAATTCGGGGAATTTATTTTCATAAAGCTCGTACAATCTCGCGAGTTGTCCTTCGAATTCTGCCTGTTTGCTGATAAAAATGATTTGTTCTTCTTTCGTTTTCATGAAACACCTTCTTCCGGTTATATTTTGTATTAGTAACTTATACAATAAAATGTTATTATCAAACATAAAAATAAAAAAAGAAATGAAGTATGTTTATTTCACCGATCCAAACAATTTTTTATATACTCACTCCATTATAAAAAACTTTTGCGTCTTATATTCTTTTCTGCTTTTTCAGGCTTTCTACGGCTTCGAGCAGCATCTTTCTGTGTATTCTTGTGTCTTCGATCAGCTTGTCGAGTGTCTGCTCTACAACAGGATCTTCAGAGTCGAAAAAAGAAAAAATGTTTTTCTCAAGAGCGGCATCCTCAAACGATAAAGCTATTGATACGGCACGCTTAAGATCAATTACCTGCAAAAGGGCTCTGTCTATTTCTTTTTTTATGCTTTCTATCATCACATTAATGTTTTGAGTAGTAACTTCATCGCTATAAAAATAGATCGTACCGTCCTCAATCTTCGGGATTATCTGCATCAGCCACGATTCGTGTTTTTTTTCTTCCTCCACAAGCATAGGCCATATTTTGGTCATAGGAAATTTATGATCGTACAGACCGTACAGTTTAGCCAGCTGGCTTTCCAGCTCCGCTTGATTGCATACCAGCTCTATTTGTTCTTCAATTGTTTTCATACTGCACCTTTCTTCAAAAATATTTCACTTCTGTATAATTTAATAACAAATGATAGAAAAATACAATGTTTATTTATAAAAAAAAACCGCCCGGAGGCGGTCTTTTCAATACAGGAGAGAGAGGTGCTATTTCTTCATCATTCTGCATCCGAACTTCTTCTGAGCTCCGCAACCCTGAGCAGCGCCGCAGTCAGCTTTTTTGACTTCGGCTTTTTTGGTTTCGCAGCATCCTGCTTTAGCGTCTTTGCAATTGCTTTTGTCGGTACACCCTTTCATTCCGTCTTTGCAGCAGCATGTGCATTTGTCATCGCATTTGCCGTCGTGTTTACAGTCCGTGCAGGTGCATTTTTCTTTGCAGGCTGCGTTGTCTGCGCAGCATCCGGCGGTTTTTTCAACGGCCGCTTTAACAGCTGATTTTTCAACAGCCTGGCCTTCGGCAAAAGCTGATCCGATACCCGTTGCGAGGAACAATACTGCGGTCAATATGATAAATATATTTTTTTTCATTTTCAGATCCTTTTATTTTAAAGTTAGGTATTTTATTTCATCGGGCAGAACTAAGCGGACGGGGGCGATCTTCCGGAAAAAATGTTAGATTCGGAAGTTATGAAAAATAAGTCAGGCCGGTTGTCGAATTTATAGCCTGAAACTGGTTCAATGCACAAAACGCATTTAGGTAAAAAGCAGATATAAACATTCCGGGGTTCAGTGGTTTTCTGAGGAGTTGATGGATTTGTCTGAGCAGCGGTCTCTGCCGGAAATTCGATCTTACAGGCGCATTGCTTAACTTCACCCGTTTTGCAGCAGTGTGAATTCTGAACCGAGGCCTCGGACTTAGCATCAACGATCTGGCAGCAGGGCATAGAGCATGAAGAAATGCCTCTGATCAGATATGAACCAGACATCGTCAGTACGAAAAATGCTATCAGTATGAAGAGGAACCTTTTCGTAAATCCTCCGCTTTTAAAACTTAATTCAATATATGATTATTTTATACAATAACTATATGCTAAAAGTCACATGGCGACATCATACTTGACTTTATATGCATGAAGTATTATATTTATGCATACAGGAGGTTTGTTCTGAGAACTACACTCGATCTGCCCGAAGAGCTACTTGACGAAGCGAGAAAGGCAAGCCATACAAAGACAAAAACTGAGGTCATCATACTCGCGCTAGAGAATCTAATCCGCAAAAGCAGGATAGCGGAACTTAAGAAATTCAAAGGCAAAATAGATCTCGATATAGACCTCGACACACTGAGGAACAGATAATGGCGGTACTTGCCGATACATCCGTCTGGATAGATTATTTCCAGGGAGGAGAGAATTCAGGACTAATGGATCAGCTCATTGACGAGAACATAACCGTCACAAATGACATTATACTTGCTGAACTTTTGCCCTACCTGATGCTCAAACAACAGAATAAAGTCATATATCTTTTAAAAGAAATTTCCAAAATAGAGCTCAAACCCGACTGGAACGAAATTATAGAAATTCAGCATAAATGCCTGCAGAATGGCATAAACGGTATAGGTATTCCCGATCTTATCATCGCCCAGAACGCAAAGCAGAACGGAGCTCAACTCTACACGCTCGAAAAACATTTCGGACTGTTGACTGAAATCGCAGGAATTGAGATAATAAAAGACTAATTCCCCTACCCGATAATATTCTACCTCACAAAACCGAACACTTTTTTTAATATGTCCGTAACGCGGGCAACAGGATTCTCCCTGATCTTCAGCTCTTCCTGAGCGATCATATAGAACAGCCCGTCGAGCGTTTTCTGCGTGATATATTTATCAAGGTCGGGATTTACCGCCTTCTCGCCAGTTAAAAATGTAGTTTTATTATATGCCGAAGCTATAGGATTCCAGTACTTCGTTACTTCAACGGCTTCCACTGCGCTCTTTACCACCGGAGTGAATTCAGCCGTCAGAGCCGCGGATGTTTTAGATCTAAGATATTCCGTAGCCGCGTTTTTAGGTCCTTTCAGGATATTGATGCCGTCGGTTATCGTCATGTTCATAACGGCCGCCTTAAATATCGGCAGCGCTTTTTTTGATGCTTCCTCCGCAGCGCGGTTAAGAGATTCCTCAAAATCCTTCACCAGGCTGGAAAGCCCGATCTTCTCGACTGTTTTTTTGACCTTTAAAGCTTCAGGCGGGAACGGAATTCTGATCATAGAATTCAGATTAAAACCGTCAGGTTTTGAAGTAAGAGTTGTGGAATTTGTCGCGCCTACGACAAGAGCTTCCTTCAATCCCCGGATTATCTCATCCGAAGTAAGACCTCCGCCCTGTCCTTTCGATGCAGACTGCGTAAGCTGATTCAGAACTTCCGCGCACCCTGTCAGCATCAGGATCGCTATAGTGATTATTATAATACCTGTTTTTTTCATATTAAACCTTATTTAATTTCAATATCCAGCATATATTAAAGATACATAAAAATCCGTATATAATCAATCAGAACTAACCGGGTATTCTAGACCGTCCAGTTCTCAATATTCAACCCGGGTATCCTTTCAAAATGAGCGTCGTTCGTAACGAGCGTATAATTCATAGTCAGAGCAGTTGCTCCGATAATAATATCAAAGTCGGATACGATCAGCCCCTTTTTTGATAAATATACTTTTATATCGGCGAAAGTCTCAATAACGGGTCTGGTAATTTCAATTACAGGGAAAAACTCTGCAGTTTTACGCACGATCGCCAGATTCTTTTCAGGAAATGCGGACTTTTTAGCCCCGTAATAAAGCTCAGCGTAAGTGATCATCGAAAGAGCTTTAGGCACATGCAGATATTCTTTAAATCTCTCATTTACTTTAATGTTGTTTTTTATACTGTAAATGATCGTATTCGTATCAATCAAATAGCCCATCTGCAAACCTTTTATTTTCAGTTCTTGAATTTTTTATATCCGCGATAATCTCGTCAGCGGTTCTGCTGTCTTCCCACGATCCCGCAAGTTTCAGCCATTCAGCCGTATTATTCTCAACCGTACTGATCTTGGTTTCAAAAGAACTTTTTATATTATTCCCCACCCATTTTGAAATGGAAATATGCTCTTTTTTGGCGGCTTTTTCGACTTTCTTTAGCGTCTCTTCGTCTATATAAAGCGATATTTGAGGCATAAGCATTGCTCCTCTATTTGTTTATTATAATATAACATATAACAAGTATAATTGCAAGTATAATTTTTTATTTGAGCGTTTTTTCAAAAAAATGAGAAGGGCTGATTATCTTTACGCCTTTAAATTCAGGTGCAGGAAAATGTTTAAGATTGCCCGTAATCAGATATTCAGTTCCGGAACTTACAGCAGTTTCAAGAAATTTCAAATCTTCGGCATCGGGGATAGATATGCTTAAAGGAAGCGGCGACACAAGTTCGCCATGAGCTTTGATCTGTTCGATCAGATCTGATATCTTTTCTTCATCAATATGAAATTTCGGTCTGGACATTACTTCCCTATATTCTGAAATAATTCTGTAATCATAAACCAGTTCAATATATCCGGAAGCGACCAGTCTGACTATAAACCCGGGTATCCCATTCGGATTTATCAGACCGGATATAAGAACATTCGTATCGAGAACAATCTTCATCGGCTCTCTCTTGCCGCTTTTATTTCGGCTTCGATCTCTTCGTCCGTCATTTTATTCAGGCCTCTTCTGACAGATTCCTCCTGAATTGACATAACAGCCTGTTCCGCTTTAACTCTTCTTAGAATATCTAAGGACTTTTCATAATTCTCCGGATTAGTCGAAAGCATTATAGCGACAGGTTTGCCGTTAAGCGTAATAGTCATTGTATTTTCGTCCGAAAGTTCTTTCCAGACATCTTTCGGGTTGGTTCTAAAATCTCTTACTGTGACGAATTTCATAGTTTCTCCTTTTGTTGCTTCTTAAGAGCAATATGCACATTTGTCACACATTTGTCAACATTATTTTTGTTACTGCAAAATATCTTTAACGATCGGCTTGAGACCGGCAAAGAAAAATTCGACCGCGATCACCATAACGATAAGACCCATAAGCCTCATCATCACATTATTCCCCGTCTCCCCGATAAAAGTCGTGATCTTTGACGAATATTTAAGACCGAGATAAGTAAGAAGCATAATAAAAAATATAGCGATAAGCAGAATAACCTTCTGATCAAAACCCGCGGCATCCTCCATAAGAACTATCGCGTTCGTAATAGCGCCCGGCCCGCAGATCATCGGTATCGCAAGCGGAGTGATCGAAATATCGTTCACATAAGTCTTCACCTCGGACTTCTTAAGCTCGACCCTCGAAAGCCTCGCCTGAAGCATATCCATTCCCATAAAAAAGAAAATAATACCGCCCACCATCCTAAAGCTGTTCACCGAGATCCCGAAGAACTTAAAAAGAAGCTGCCCCGTCAAAGCGAAAATAACGATCGTCAAAAGCGCAACGAAAGACGCCTTTCGGGCAGTCTTAGCCCTGTTTTTCTCATCCAGACCTGAAGTCATCGCCACGAAAATCGGGATCACTCCAAGCGGATTTATCAGCGTAAAGAACGAGGTGAAAGCCAGCAGCGCAAAACTCAATGAATCCATACAACCTCCAAGATGCTATCTTACTTTATTTGAACCGAACCGAACACTTTCTTTAATATGTCCGTAACGCGGGCGACAGGGTCACGCCTGATCTTAAGCTCTTCCTTAGCAATAAGAACGAACATTCCGTCAAGCGCTTTCTGAGTGATATATTTATCAAGATCGGGATTAACGGCCTTTTCGCCGGTCAGCCATGTCGTTTTATTATAAGCCGAAACGATAGGGTTCCAGTATTTCGTGACTTCCACAGCCTCAACAGCGCTTTTCACCACCGGAGTAAATTCGGCTCTAAGAGCATCCGAGGTCGTCCTTCTCAAATATTCCGTAGCAGCATTATCGGCACCGCGCAGAATACCCATCGCGTCAGAAAAAGTCATATTCATCACAGCGTTCTTTAAGATCGGCAGAGCTTTCTCCGAAGCCTTTTCCGCAGCCCTGTTCATAGATCTTTCAAAGTCTTTAACTATATCCTTAAGCCCCATATCCTCGACCGTCTTTTTAACCTTGATCGCTTCAGGCGGGAACGGAATAACAATAAGCGGGTTTTTAAAAAAACCGTCCTCTTTCGAAGTCAGGGAAGTCGAATTTGCCGCACCCACAACAAGAGCTTCCTTAAGCCCTCTGACAACCTCCTCCGTAGAAAGCCCCCTTTCCTCTTTAGCAGCAGACTGAGCAAGCTGATTCAGAACTTCAGCGCATCCCGAAAGAAGAACAAGCGCGGAAACGCAAATAACAACATACAGTTTTTTCATACATCACTCCCGATAATTTAAGGCAATACAGAACAAAGATACGAATAAAGATAGGAATTAACAAAAAATAAAGGCAGAAATTTGTTTGGAAAAGGAGTGATCATACTTTACTCTATGTAGATAAATGTTTTAATTTAACTGATATAATATTGTTGTGTAAATATGAATAAATTTTTATCTTTAAAAAAATTGTTTGATTCATGGAGTTTAGCTTTTGATTGAAAAAATAAAGTATATAGAATCTGAGATTATTGATCAGTATCTGTATGACGAAGACAAAAAAAGACCATGGGTAATTGGATTTAGTGGCGGTAAAGACTCAACAATGATGTTACAAGTAGTTTGGAATGCCTTGAAATCAATTGCGCCTGAATTGAGACAAAGGCAAATCTATGTTATTTGTAATGACACATTGGTCGAAAATCCACACATTATCACTTATATTGATAGGGTTCTGAAAGCTATTCAAAAAGCTGCGAATGAAAAAGCAATGCCTATAATAGTTGAAAAGACCCTACCGCGTTTAGAGGATACTTTTTGGGTAAAGTTAATAGGAAAGGGATACCCGGCCCCGAATAGTATATTTCGTTGGTGTACGGAAAGGCTGAAAATATCACCAACCTCGAAATTTGTGATTGATAAAGTAAATGAAAATGGGGAAGTAATAATTCTAATCGGCACAAGATCAGATGAAAGCGCAACGAGGTCGAAATCAATCAAGCGTCATGAAATACGCGGGAAAAGACTGAGTAAACACAGTTTACCGAATGCGTACATATACACGCCAATAAAAGACATATCAAAT